>ULSJ01050398.1_pt1 | contig 38663 bp, 59 predicted proteins | sample 1956291 | NCBI WGS metagenome assembly ULSJ01 (sample SAMEA4835705, study PRJEB28245) | human gut metagenome | biome: gut microbiome; material: fecal sample | place: Denmark | collected 2008 | reverse complement strand
AAAAGAACTATATTTCCCTTGTGTTTTATTAATATAATCACAAAAAATTTGCCCTATTTCATATTGCCAAATTTCTGTTTGCTTTTTCTTTTTGCCTTTTATAAAAGTTTTTCTTTTCTCGTTATCATAATATAATTTAATCATTTTTTCGCTTATCCCCCTATGCTGAAATTTATTCAGTTTAGCGCCCCTTTTCTTTTATTTTACCAGATAAGAGGCGCTACCACAATTTTATTTGGTATCATTTCAATAATCTTTTTACAAACGTATAAATCACTTCTAGCCAGTGGCTATTATCACAATTCTGTACAAGATTGATAATCTCTGTCTTATAGTAATTCATTCCACAATTCCTCCCAACACTCTAATCAACTTCTGTTTGCGGTTATACTTCAAAATCTCGGAAATCTGCCCCATCATATCATCCATTGTCATGTTGCTCTTCATGCTGTTGCAACGCTTACACGCCAGTTGCAGATTCTTAATATCATTGGTGCCGCCACGAGACAACGGCGTAATGTGGTCGATTGTCATTTTCTTGAATTTGACAGGTTTACCGCATATCGCACATTTTCCGTTGCACTTGGCGTACACGCTCTTCTTTTGAAAGTCATTGAACTGGATTCTGTTTGCCATACGATCACGCTTTCTGCTCCATAGATTCAAGAGCCTTAAATTTCTGTCTTGCTTTATTGGCATAATCGCTCAAAATCAACAGTTTCATTGTCATAAATTGCTTGTTATATGCAAAGGAAAGGCTTTTCTCTTTGTCCATCTCTTCTGTGCTGTTAAATCCGTACTGTTCCATGAAATCATCCAAAAGGAACTTGATTTTATCAATACTGTCCTCTACTTCGAACATTGTGTTTTCTCTATCCATATTTTCTGTCATTTTATTTTCCTCCTGTGTATCCCTGTGAAAATCTAATTAAAAGAATCTCTGCTGTGCATTTTCTGTATCAATTTCATTCTTCAAGAAAACTGGCGGTTTATATTCTCCAATAATCTTGACCGCCTGTTCAACCTGGCTTCTCTTAATTGCCTTGTAGCTTTTGACCTGGAACTGGTAGCGCAGGTTGGAATGAATGTTACTGTAAACCTTCTGGCGAATGGAACGGCTATTGTAAGCATTGGATTCCTTGCCACCAAGTACCAGTGTTCCTTTTCTCTTTACGGCTTCCGTGATTTTCTCCGCTTCAATCGGGAGAATCGGTAAATCCATTTTCAAAGTCTCAAACTCTGTCTGGATATCGTCAATCCGCTTATTCAGTTCTACATTCCCCTGTGCTAGAAGCTGAATCTGTTCGGGGATGGTCATTGGCACTGGGTGGCGAACTGTTTCTTTTAATTTGTCCTCTACTTTGAGAAAATATTGTCTGGCTTGTTCACCTTTGGCACTCTTTGACTGCATAGATAACTTCTTTGCAAAAGCTGATGAAAGTTTGCTATCTTGCGTTGGTCTGCCTCCATTGAGGTTTTCCGCATTAATGCGGAATGGAAAATAATCTACATTCTCCTCTGCAAATTCATTTTCAATAATATTTCTTCTGTACCATCTTGCATAATCACCGCTTCTAAATTCAAGAAAAGCATATAACTTTCTGGCAGTAGTCATTCCCTCTTCATCAATACCAAGTGCAATCTCAATAGGTGTCTGGTTTGCTGTGTTAATTGTGATTTCGTTCATATATAAAAATCCTCCTGTGAAATTTTAATTTTTTATTTGCAAACAGGAGGTATACAGTGTTATAATTTGTATAGCCTCCTATTTGGTGGCAGAAGCATTTAAGAGATTCTTAACTTTGGTCGGTCGGGAATCTCTTATTTTTTATCACTCTGGAACATTTTATCATACTGCATTTCAATCCCAATTCTTACAATTTCAGACCTTGTAGTAGCCTTTTCAAGTGCAACAGCATCCAGTTTTTGAAGAGTTTTCTTGTCTAATCTTGTCCTTAACATATAGTCTTTTGGATTGTCAGTTAATTTTGTTCCGATTTTCATAGCAGCCATTTATATCACCTCTCTTTCTTCGTTGCTACAATCCTAGTATAGTGTGTAGCAACAATCCTGTCAAGCATTATTTTAACTTTTTTCAAATTTCCTATTCCACTATTCATGTTAGAGTGGTAAAATATGTATATCATACTAAAGAGGGGGATTTTACATGAAAAGAAAATTTATTATGATTTTGGCTTTAACATCCATTTTTTCAAGTATTACGCCTGTGTTCGCTAAAACAGATAAAGAAATTCTTTTTAGGGATATTCCATGGGGAACAAATTTTAATGATACATGTACTTTTATACCAGAAGCAGACTTATATGGCTCAACAATGGAAGGGTTAAGCGCCGAAACTGTTGAAAATGTATTAAATGGTGTAGAATATGGTGATGATAACGATTATGATGGAGCGATTTGCTTTTGCGCATCTCCGTTTGTTTCTCCCAACATTGACGTTGCTGGATATCCAATATATTCCATGAATCTTTATTATACTTATTCAGTAGAAAACGAAATTTCCTTTGACGAAGAAAATACGGTTTTGTACGGAGCACAATATGAATTTGAAAAACCGCAAGATTTAGATTTAATGTATTCTGATCTTTCGAGCAAGCTGTCAGAAATTTATGGAGAGCCAAGTGATACATCCAATTATACCTCTCCTTTCGGAACTAAAGAACAATATACTTCTTGGTATGGAGCAAATGATACTTCCGTAGCACTTAAATCCTACGATTACGGTGATGAAACCAGCGTATATATATCATATGCTTGGCTTAAAGGCGATGAACTGTTGGAAGAAGCTGACAATGTACTTTCTGATAATAAAAAGGATGAAGAATCCCAAATTTATGGAAATGGCTCTACGAATGGATTATGAAAGAAAAAAGGCTAGGGAGAAATTCCTAGCCGATTTTTTCTACTTATCGTATGTTCTATGTTCAAACATTACTTTTGTTCCAAATATATCTATATCATTTGCGCCTGTATATAACTCTTCGTATGTTCCATTCTGGTTATCTTCTGTTTCGTAAGTAAACTGAGTTATAAATTTATATGATACGTTATTCAATTCGTATTCTCCGCTGACTTCTGCTAAGCCATTGCAAGCTTTGAATGTGCATTTACTCTCATTTTCAGTTCCGATATTCAATGAAATGGATTTATCCAACTCGCTTTGTAATATTTCTTGCGTTATCCTCATAAGGAAAGTACGTTCTTCATCTGAAAGTTCGTTTTCGGTTTTTATTATCCAAGGAAATCTCATTGATAAAGGATGATCGCTTAAGCTATTTATTTTCGTTCCACTTTTTGTATCATAGACATTAGTTGACAATAAAGAACCAACATTTGAACTAATACCTATGCTACAAATAGTGGTATAGTCAAACCATTCCTGTGAGGACATATTCGCAAAAATTTCATCCATATCCATAAAGCTGACATTTACTTTAAATAAATCAGTTCTGACGATAAGTGTTTTATATTCCGTCCCTTCCGAATCTTTTCCGCTGTATTCTTCTGTATAAAATGCATTATCATCATTTTCATACTGTTGTAAAAATGTATTTACATCATCAATACTTGCTTTTACTGCGATAGGTGAAAAACACTCACATATTATTGCAGTTGCCGCAACAATAACTCTTTTCACTTTCTTCATACACTCATACCTCCCAATAATTGATACCCATATTGTACCACCTTGGGACGCATTCTGGAAGTCCTATTTCGCTTTTCTATCAATTTCCGCAGTTACGGCAAACAAAAGAGCTTCGGCAAATTTTGCGCCGACCGAATCGGAGTATTTATCGTGAATCTGATTTGCTTCCATGGTGAGATTTTCCCACTTCGGGATATCGTCCTTTGAGATAAAGGCATACTTCTTGTGGAGATTCCATATTTCTTGCCAGATGGAAAAGTAAGTCTGTTTAAAGTCCATCAATACCACTTCTCCTTCAGCTTATTAATCGGTGTTCCGGAAACTCCGGCACTTTCTCCGCTATCTGTTGCCTTAAAGTATGCACCTGTAATCTGAGGGTACATAAATTCAAACATGAGATAATTTGCTGCATCGCAAAGATATTCTGTGTTCCCAGTCTCACGATACTTTTTGATGCACATATCGTGGGATTCCAAGGCGTTTACCAACTTCTCACCGAAATTATCCTTTGCCGTGCCATATTTGTAAAAGCTTACCTCAACCCTATTCTGTCGTAATTTATCGAAACGGTCTGAATATTCTGTTGGAAGTTCTGTTCCTATTTGGCTCATATGTTTTAATTCTCCACAATTAATTAATTTCTTTTATCAAAATTCAATTTTCTTGGCTTGTTCCTATATTTTATCGGGTGAGAGGTTTTGAAACGGATTTGGTTATTTTATCGCAGTAATTCTTTGTCAATAATCTGGAAATTCGCCCTGTGGATATAAAGAGCTTTTCCGTCAATCATTAACTTTGTCATTTTAGGTAGATCATCCGGTATTTTCCAGAACACCTCGTCACCAGAATATGCGGCTATTGGCTGTCCAAGTTGGGATTTGATTACTACAACCCTGGATTTCCCGAAATAATTTTTATAATAATTCACAATCCCGGCTATGTATGTGTTCTCTGAAATCTTCCCGGTTGAATGGCTAATTATATTCTCCTGTGTAAAATCAACCTCTGGCTTCAATCCTTTTTGCTCAAAAATACAAGTATCGCAACAACTTTCAATTTCTTTACCGTCAATCAGAATTGTAATGACGGAAGATACATCGTAGCTGGTTGTTTCATTTCCCTCACTATCGTAGCCCTTGGATTTAGTTTTATTCCCGGCAATATTAATCTTGTCCCCTGTGGTGGTCATAACCTTTTGACCGTAGTTATCGTAGGTGTAGATTGTATAACTATTACCAGAAAGATTTCCTTTCACGTCATTCATGTAATCGTCATTAGCCGCACAGCCTGTTAGCCCAGCAATAATGCAAATACAGATAATGGTTGCCAGTAGTGCTTTTATTTTTTTCATAATGTGTCCTCCCTGTCCTCAACTTTCATTAACAAATTTTTCCGTATATAGCCAGACATGAAATGCGAATAATGGTGATCCGTGTACTCACTAAATGAAGTTCCAAAGTATTCATCAATAACTTTCATGTATGTTTCAATCTCAACATTCTGGAAGTAATCTGGATTTGGCCCGAAACCAAACTTGTCCAGGATATTGTCCAAAGCGTCTTGATTAATTTTTATGTGCGGTTTTCTGGTTCGCTTTTCGTACATCTTGAAGAAATACTTCGATACTACCAGGAAGCGGTTGGTTGTATATGGGCTTGTCGTATATCCTAGTTCTTCAATCCGTACTGAAACCTGGTTCTTGAATGCAGACCAGTTAAAAGATTTACGGTCTATTGGAGTATACTGGATGTTCTCCTCGGTCAACATATTTTTGATATGTTGAGAATTGAACCACTCGTTAGAGTGGTATGCATTTTTCTTTTCTTCTTTTAACTCCGTAGGAGAATCTATATTACTGTTTATTTCATCTCTACTATATTCCTCACTATTATTACTTTCTTTCATTTCTGGTAAGTCTGGCTCACTTTTTTTGAAATCCTGGCTTTCAGAATTTGAAAGTCTGCTTTTCAAATACCGTTTTCTGCCATCATTTTTGGAAACATAGAGATAGCCAAGCTTTATTAATTTGGAAATTGATGTAGAAACTTTAGTCATACTGCATTTGCAAAAATTAGCTAAATATTCGTTGCTAGCATAACAACCTTCACTATCTTCTGCGTCTAAACTGTCAATTTCTATTAAGATAATTTTTTCGATTGCATTCAATCTTTCATCAAGGAATACTCGTTTGGGAATCCAAACGCCTTTGAAATCTCTTGGATAATTAAATTCTTTATTCATGATAATAACCTCCTTGTTGGTTGTAGGCACTCTCCGTATTGTGCCAGAATCCTTGATTTATAAAAACAGTGGACAGGCGTATCAAGGTTTACACTTTTCGGGAGCTACCCTAGCCCACTGATTTTACCGAATTATTTTTCAAGAGTTACGTAACCGAGTTTTTCTAACTCATTTATCGCATTATCAATAATATTTATTTCTTCTTTTGAAAGATCATATAATTCCTTTACATTAAAATTATCTTTGCCAACACTCATCATTAAAGCGTATATTCCCTTTGCTTCAAGGGAAATATTTCTATTATGAAGCACTTCTTTGCTTACAACGCAATAATTTTTATATGACATTTTTGCTTTCCCTCCCCATTGTAAGGTTCTATTTTAAATTGAACCTTTCCAGACCTCATTTTAAATGCGGGCTGTCTAAAAATTCAAAATTATGCGGCAATTTTATTAAGAAAGCCTTCTATTTCTTCGTAATTCCATCCATTGCATATTAATGCACCAGCAATTTCAGTTAATTGTTTTATTTTTAGATTTTGCTCATCAGATAAATAAAATCTAAAACTTGTAAATTTCTTTGGTTTGTATTTTTTTATAAGGCCTTCCGTGTTTCCGCCTAATACAATTTGATATATTAAGTCGGAGTATATATTTGGCTCGTCAATCCCTTCTATAGCTTTTGTGAATTTTTCTATTTCTTCGTTCTCTATTGATGGTTCTATATGTTTTTCATCGGATAAGCCAATAAAATCAAATATTTTCTTTTCAATCCTTAGAGCATTTTCTTTTACAGAGTGAACATATTCCTTTTGAATTGAACACATTTCTTCTTCAGAAATATATTCGCCTATCTTATGTATGGTTTCATCAATTAAATTCAAATCAACAAAAGAAAACCACTCTCCACCAATTCTGTATTTCTGAAAAACTCTATGAAGTTGATTTTCTACAAAATATGGATTTTTCAAATAATTACTTTCGTAAATTACTTCTGAAAAAGGAAAGCCACAGGATACCTGCTCAAGTCTTCTTTTAACGCAATGGCTTGTCCCTATTTTGTATTTTTCTTCATGCTTAAAAACATAAATCTTTTTAAATTTTTCTATCAAGTTGTTTCCTCCCCCCAAAAAATAAAAAAGAGCCGCCAAGTAAGATAAAAATTCCTCAAAATCGAGAAATATTAATTTCTTCTTAGCGGCTCAAAAATCAAGACCGTGTGTACTTCTTCATTGAAGAAATTATACCACACAATCAGTCAAAAATCAATATGCCGGGGATGGTTTGAAACGGCTATCCGTATCATTCTGGGCTTTTGTTACTGCTTTTGCAATCTCGCTTCCATCCAGAATAATGCTGTTCATAATGTACTGCGGATTCTTATTTCCGCTGTTCATACTCATTGCCATTGCAACGCCCTGGGCTACTGCGTTTGCCATTTCCTCTTTTGTAAGTCCCATGCTTCCGTCCGAACTGGAAACAATGCTGTCTGCGATCTTCTTCATGGTTCGTGGGTTTTCCAATGGAAGAACGGCTTCAGAACCAGCTTCACCGATACCGATTACCTGTGCACCATTGAAAAGACCACCTTTGGCGTACCAATTAGGCTTGTAAACTGGTGTAGAACTGGTTTTTCCGTTTCCTAGGTTATGCTTTCTCCATTCAGAGATTCGATATGTTAATGTTGGTAGCCGAACTTGTTTCATACCATTAGCGAAAGATTGTGCAGTTTCCCGGCCCATTGATGTTAAATCATTTTTGAACAGACTTGTGATATAATCTGAAATACCAGATAAGTTAGATTCTGTATAAGTCTTCATGTTTTCGGTTTCTGTATCAACCTTGCCAGAAGCCTTTTCCCAAATCTGGTTTGTATTGATCAAAACGGAAGACCAATAACTTTGAATGGTTGTCATAACCTTACCCATTATATCTTTGGTATCGGTGTCCATGGTTCCTAGGGCTGTCGATACAGCGCTTGCGGAATTTCCCCAGTTGGTTTTAGAGTTGGTTTCAACATCATCATTCGTGTTCTTTATCTTCGACCAAATGGAAGGCATTGTGCTTTCTGTGCTTTTTTTCATCCCAGCCATTGCAGTGCTTACGGCAGTATTGGCGAGACCAAAACCAGTTTTTGTCTTGGATGATACGGAGCTAGAAGCATTTGCAACAGCGGTAGTAATACCGCCCACTGCTGTTTTCACAGATGTAGTCATTCCACTGAAAGAATTCTTTGCACTTGTTTCCATTGTGACAACTGCATCTGGAAAATCTTTTCTGAGTTTTTCATCTAATTCATCTAATGGAACGCCAGCATTTTTTAATGACGTATAAACTGCATCTAAGGCTTCTGCTGTATTGGCATATGTTCTTCCAGATATTGCACTATCAAGAGCATCTTTAGCAGTTAAGTAATCTCCGCTAAATTGATCAGAGCTAAGACTTAAAAGATAAAGTTCGTCTTTCAAATCAGATATGCTAATTTTTGTTGTGTCAAATTTTCCTGCTGATTCAGATACACCATCTCCAAGGGCTACAGCTTTATCAGTCATATCTTCCAAAAATCCAGTTGATACGCCCGCCTGTGCGCCGTATTTTTCGAGAATTTTTCTTGCATCTTCGGTTGATACGCCAAATTCTCCAAGTTTCTGAATGAAACTATCGTACATTTCAGAATTTGATTTTCCAGCACTTTCATCTGCTTCAATTAACTTCCAGAGCTCTTCTGCTTGGTCTTGTGTTATTTTATGCGCGCTTTCCATCTCGCCTGTATAATCATGGAGATAACCACCTGTTTGTGTGAGAATACCATTTCCACCTTGCGCAGCTTCTGTAATACTTGCAATTCCTTTAGCAAGTTTAACAGATAATGCCGTTGCAACAAATACAATCCCAGCGGTTCCAAATATAGCACCAAGTGTTGAAGAAAACGTTTTAAGTCCGCCTGTTGAAGCTGTTTCCGCTGCATCTCCAACTCCCTTTATTGCTTCACTTGCCGCACTTGTACCATTTCCTATCACATCCGCAAGTTTATCTGCAATTAGTTCTGCATTTTTCTTTTCAGCTATTTTTCCTGCAATATGTCCCACAAGTGAACCAACAAGAGTTCCAATGCCTGTAATATTCGCTATTTTTACTGCAATAAATGCTTTTGTAAGCCATTCTGCAATATGTCCGGCTATCGGGTGCCTTTCCTCTAATCCATCGAATAATCCGTTTAATGCACTGGTAAGACCAGTTAATAGCAGATCAGCTGCGGTACTAAGGATTTCTCCCCATGGCAATTCACCAAGGAATGTTCCAACTCCTTGTCCAAACTCATAGAATGTGTCTGTCGTGAGAGAATCTTTTAATGCAGTACACAAGTGAGATATAAAATCTCCAAGAGCCTGTCCGTTCTCTTCCCAATTTGTATCTTTGATGAACTTAGCTATTCCATCTCTGATTTTCGTTGCAAGGTCATCCCAATTAAATGTTTCGGTAAATGACTTTAAGCTTTCAAATGCTCCATTCAGTAATCCAGAAAGTGCATCTGCAATTGTGTTCATGTCTATCTTTTTGATTGCACCATTTAAGGCTTTTCCAATAGCAGTGCCAAGCTTACCCCATCCAGTAATTCCAGCACCATCTTTTTTAGACATATCCTTTACAAAGCCAGAAAGCATTTTCCAAGATGCCATAAAACTATTTCCGATTAAGTTTCCAAGACCTGTCCAGTCAATTTCCTTTATAGCGCCTTTTAAAAGTTGAGACAGTTTTGCCCCTATTCCAGAAAAATCTATTCCTCCCTCTCCGAGCAACAGGTTTAGGGTATTTACTGCAGTGTTGATTCCAGCCCCAAGCAATCTTCCCATTAAGTCAAAATCTATACCTCTAACCATGGAATTGAATGCCGTGGTAAATGCATTTACAAATTCGGTTATTTTCGGGCCAACATTATTCCAATTAATAACTTCATATATTTTTTGCATTCCGACATTTATCATGTCTGCAATAGTAAAGCCTAGTCCCTGCCAGTCTTTATTGATAAATGCCTTTCTAATTTTAGCAGCCCATTTATTAATTGGTGTTTCGTCAACAGTCAAAACTTCATCCAGTGAATCTTGTATTCCAGCAAAACTATCTGCCAAATCTCCAAGCCCAGAACCAAGACTTTTAGATGCAGTTCCAGAATTGTCAGAATTATCGGCAAGCTGATTTAATTGGTCGAATGGTAATACAGAAAGTGCCTTTTTCAGTTTCTTTGCAGATGATGTGGCATCATCAAGCCCGGAAGATGCGTCATCACCAGCTGTTTCTATACCACCTAAGTTAGATACAATATCGCTAACTCCACTCTGTGAACCTTTTAGTTTCTTTCCCATCAATACATACATGAAGTTACGGAACACATTCGCAGCTTGCATAAGTTTTGACATAAGCGCATTGAGAGCTTGAATAGCAGGAAGAATGCCAGCAATCAAACCTTGCCCGATTACTGCGGAAAGTGACTGGAAATTCAGAGTTAGTAAACGAACCTGGTTCGCCCAGGTGCCAGATGTCCTAGCGAAATCTCCTTGCACATCGCCCGTAACTGACATTAAATAGTTATATCGAAGAGCAACTTTTTCAGCTTGGGACATTGCATTATAAGATGTTGTAATTCCCCTTGAAAGAGCATAAGCCTCCATATTTGCAACGGATAAATTAATGCCCAATTGTCTTAAAGGCTCAATTTCCCCGGAAATTCCAGAGCGTATTTTCTGAAAAGCAGTATCTGTATCAATGTTGTAAAATGATGCAATATCCCCGGCTAATCCAGCAAGAGAAATTGACATTTTAGAAGCTGCATCTTGCGCAACACCAGATGATTTCATCATTGCCATCATGGTTCCAGAATATTGCTTTGCTGCCAATTCTGATAATCCAAATTGTTCTTTGGCCGTAGAAGCAAATTTGTAGGCTTCATCTGCCATGCTTCCAAAGGAAACATCTACAACATTTTCGATTTCTGTAATAGCAGAGCCAAAACCAATTGCACTTTTTCCTAAATTTGCCAGACCACGAATAGCCTTAAAGCCGATAGCAGTTTTGAGCAAATTTCCGAGATTAAAAGAAGCAGTTTTAACCCCAGAGCTACTATTCCCGAGATGCTGAAACCATCCAATAATACTTTTTATCCCAGTTCCAATTTTAGAAGAAGTTTTGCTAACGATGTTTCCGAGGTTAGATGTTGCAGATGATAATTTAGAAAACGCACTGGATATAGAATTTGTAGCGGAATTCACTTTACCGCCAGAATTAGCCAACTTTGCCAGTGCTTCCGTCATCCGGATGGTGTTCTCACTGATTTTAGGAGCAGTTTTCATTACATCAAAGAAAGATAATACTTCCTTTGCTAGTGTTCCAAGTTGGCTTGATGTTTGTCCAATTTTATTTCCAGAACTTGCCAATTGCGCAATAGACTGAACTAACCTATTCACAGGTTCAGATATATCACCAACGCTCGTAAAACTCTCTGCAATTAATTTAAGGCTGCTTCCAAGTCCAGGTAATTCAGCCGATACATTTGCAATAAATTCACCAGAATTAGCTAGTCTAGCCATTGAATTAACAAAACGATTAACACTGGAAGATACATCTGGTATTGCCGATAATCCAGATAACTGAGTGATTATCTCGCCAAGTTTCATAGAATTAAAATTACTAATATCTACCTGGCTAAATCTGCTAATGGAATTAATGATTGCGTTCAAACCGGAAGCTTTATAATTAACAGTTCCCATGGCTCTTAAAGAATCTGAAAACTGTTTCATTCCATCGGCAATGCTTGTCATTTGTCCTGCATCAATTTCTTTAAGTTTTCCGGTAACTGCATCTTTAATTCCTGTAGTATCTACATCCAGAGTGACTTTTACAGCGTTATATTTCAGTTCAGCAACTTTATTGATTGCCTTCTGAATATCCATTGTTATCTTATCCGTATTGATTTTTACATCAATAGGGAGCTGACCGTCCGTACCTTTTAATGCGTCATTAAGCCTTGTTTTTACTTGTTCAGCAAGCTGTTGAGTGGAATCGACAGCCATTCCCCATACTTTGTCAGAAGCTTTGGACACACTATCTCCGTAAAGTGATTCAATGGAAACTGGCTTTATGGACTCTCTAACTTTCTTTATATTTTCCAGAACAGTAACAAGCTGATCTGCCGCATTAATAGTATCTTTTGGAATTAATGTTGGAAATCTATCTGAAAGCTCTCTCCATGATTTATCGAGAGTGATTCCTTTTGTTGCATCGGTAACAACTTTATTAAGGTTATTCTTTAAAAGTTCTGAAAATTCTTCCTTTCCAATATCAGCTTTCAACATATCAGAAACATAGATTTTCTTGTTTTTGAAATAATTGTAAAAATCAACCCATTCCTGTTCTGCACCATCTAAGTAGCTTCCAAGGTTAGTTTTTACTACACTTCCGCTTTTGAGAATTGTATTTCCAATTTCTTCAACAATGTTTCCAACATTTCCAGAGATTTCTTTCCCATCAAAAGACTGTGCCATTTCTTTTGCAAGCTCGTTCATTTGAGATCGAACTTTTGAAGCGGCACCGCCTTTCAAGTTAAAGGATTCAATCAATTGCTTTGAAATGGAAGAGGTATCAATTTTAATATCACGTACTGTTTTATCAATGGCATATTGCAGTTTTTGTGTTTGGTCTCCACCCTTGATATCCAAGTCAAGGCTAATCTTTTGGTTTTGAAGATTGCTAAGGTTGATTTTACTAAGTGTGTTTAATTTTGAAATAGCACTATCAAGCCCAGAAGTACGGACATTGCCTAGAGAATTAAAGGCAGACGTAACCTTCCCAAGTTCCCTTGCATAGCTACGTAATCCGTTTGTATTAACTCCGCTTAATGCGGAATTTACTTTTGTGAGTTTATTTGAAAGATTAGTCAGTGCACGTACTGCTTTTTCTGTACTACTGCTAATTTGTATATCAAGGGTATCAATGGTATTGTCAGCCATTTTATTTATCCCTCCTTTTTTACAAAAAAATAAAGGGCAGACAAGACTTATTCATCCTGCCTGCCCTTTTCATGGTTAAGCTCAAAGTTCGCCTGCATGAGTTGCAAGCTTGCCAAAAGTGCGTTTCTCTGTTTTTTCTTTTCTTCTTCGGAAAGTATGCCTTCCTGTTTACGCTTTTCTTCCTCTGCTGATTCCAGTAAAGGTTTCTTCAAATACTCTGCTTTGGATTTTTTCCCCATTAAAGCATTTGCAACAGCTGTGAATGTAGCTGATGTTTCATAAATGCCAGCTTGCCAAAACTCAGCGTCTTTTCTCTTCTGCCGTATCTTTTCAGCTTCGAGATAAGGCTTTAACTCTGTTGGGGTGGAATCCATAAATTCTTCTTTAGATACACCAATAGAGAGGTATAAAGGAAGAATTTCTTGGTAAACAGCTTCTCGAAAAGTTAATTTTTCTTTTTGTGATCCTGTGGGAGCTTCGTTGCATTCTTCTCTACTGCCTGTGCTTCTGCTACTGCATTCAGAAGACCGGATAAAAAACCGTTTTTCTCCAATTCTTTGTCAAGAAGTTGGTATAAATCAAATCCACTTTTTGGATTTTCCTCAGTTCCTTCATCTTCGTAATCATCCAAAAGGTCACAGACTTTATCAAGAGCAGCTTCTTTTTCAGAATCACTTTCATACCCAAACTCTTCCTTGTGCTTCTTTTGAAGTCCGGCAAGAAGCAGTTCCGGGAGAAGAGAAATCATCTTCTGAAGGCTTCTCTCTTTTCCGTCTGTAATTCCCTGTACCTTGTCCAGCACATCTGTTTTTGTAAGAAGTCCGTATCCAAATACAACCTTATATTCTTTTCCGTGTACATTGAAAGTTACCATTTTGTAATCCTCCCATTAAAAACATCATTCTGATTTTGTAAGAGCAACCTTTGTTTCAAGTCCCTTGTAATCTGTGATAATAAGGGAAATGGACATTGTTGCAGCTTCATTCTGTCCAACTTCTGGAAGTGGAATCTCACGTCCGCACTCAGCTGTAACAAAGAATGCATCTGTCATATCCGGGAAAACAACCTCAAACCATGTTGCAAGTCCAGTTTCTTTTGCTGTCTTAGATGCACTATAAAGTTCCTTAATCTGCTTAACAGATTTATCTGGATCCATGATAAATTCGATTTCCCATGTACCGCCAGTATCCTGTCTACCAGCTGCATATTTTGTGATATAGTCTTCCAATGCTGATACGTCAATCTGCTCTGTATCAAGTGAAATTCCACCAATAGAGCTTGCAAGCTCAAGTTGTTTAAAAGTTGTAGGCTTTACGCCTTTTTCGGTTTCAACTCCATAACCAAAAGTCACGCCTAATGTTGTTAAACGGCTCATTATTTCTCCTTTCTACCTTTAACTCTTTAAGGTCAGCAATTTTTTTCAAACAAAAAATCGGTAATATGCACGTAACCCTGTGCAGGGAGATAGCGGATCACCGCCTTTCTACTCTTCTTTGTCTGTTTTCAGTTCCGGTAATCCTGCTACAGATGTAAGCAGAGATAAAAAGCCAGAAAGTAAAGATGCGGATAAAACCATTTTCCAGTCGACACTGCCGATTACAGTTGCGGTTCCAATGGTTGCTATTGCTGTTTGTGCGATTGTTTTTACAGCTCTTATTCCAGCCGCTTTCAGCCAAAGTAATTTGTCTGCTTTCATTTTTCGATGTTCTCCTTTCATATTTTTGGATAAAAAAATAGAAGCATTTCTGCTTCTAATCTAATAAAGTTCCTGTATATATCCGGCTGTATCTGCTTACAAGCTTTTTGATTCCACTGTCGACAAAAAACATAGGTTCCGGTCCGTATGTACGGCGGAATCCCATGCTCACCATAGTTATGTGACTTATCTTGTCCAATTCATACAATCTGGTTAATGCTTTGCTCCCAGATGTGAAGCAATTTACTTGAAATGATGGTATTGTTGCACATTCATCTCCTTCAAGGTCACCTCTCGTAATTGGATTTCCAAGCATATAAAGCTGTGCATATGCTTTTTTGTCAGAAGCATTTGTTTCGCTCCCGTCCATGGAATAATTGTCTGCGCCAGTAATCTTAGAAACAGCCTCTCCCCATTTTGAAAAAACTTCCAGTACAGGGGATTCTATTGTGTCTGGCATATCTGTCACCTCACAATAAAAAATGCGCCCACCTTTATGGTGAACGCATTGCATGTTATGCTACAATTTAACACTGTAATCATAACATAATTGGTTAGTATCATTCAGTATATTATGGTATCTTCTTTAAGAAGAGAATACCTCTTTGGCAATTTTGCGAACAGCAATAATAACGGCTTGTTCTGCGTGATACATAGGCATGTACGCTCTATTTCCATATGAATGGCGTGTTTCTCCACTTCTTTCGTCCGTATACCACCATCCATAAGGTGAAAATGCATGGGTTTGTCCGGGGTATGTACCTACTCCGTATTCAGAACCAGAGGGCAGAGGGTAATTGTTTGAACCATATGTGATACCAGCTGAAAATTCAATGAACAACACTTTTTCACCAGATAGTCTAACAGAAGCCCCGACGATATTTCCGTTTTGATCATTAATGATTTCTGTATAGTAAGAGCCTTTTTCTTCATCCGGGATTGACTCCATGGTCGTTTGAATAACATCCAACCCGATTTCAGACAATCGTTTTACAAAAATCTCATTTTTCCTCTGTAGTTCATTTTGGTAAGCTTTTAATTTTTTGAGGGCATTTTGAATAGATTTCGTTGATAAGTCGCATTTTATTGTCTTACCCATCCTCGTTTCCTCTCTTAGAAATTCCATATCTGGCAATATTGCCTTTTTTTGTATCTAAAATCTTCTTTAGTACATAATCTGGCAATACTGTAGGTTCTCCATTTTCGTCCAAAATAAGGCTTCCATCCTCGCTTATTTGTGGAATTCTGTCTATCCAAAATATGTCTGCTTCCTGTGGATGGAAATTTCGATTAAAGCTTGTAATGTACCTGTCATAATCCGGCACTATTCCGGCTGCAATTTCTTCTGGCGTTCCGGCGGTAGATGATACGGAAAAATAGTATAAAACTGGTTTCTCATAAACTTTAATACGGTCTAATCCTTGCGTTTTCTCGGATATTCGTGACCAATATACTTTTTGCTTTTGACGGACTAATCCTCTCATTTTTCCTCCTTCTTAAATTTGGTTGCTTAACTAAAGCCCTCTTTAGTTAATTACTTACCTCTGGATATTCCTCTTTATACAGCATTTCATATTCTTCTACAGGAAGTTTTCCTTTTTTCACATACTCAATACCATATTCTCTTACTTTATCCTGATATTTCTCAGGAATTGCATCATATGTAATAGTTCCTACAATCAATCTGTTAAAATATACTTTTGCCATCATTTTATTTCTCCTTTTCTTATTCAGCATTTCCAAGTGTTTCAAGCAGTTCGCAGACAGCAATCTCAAGGTCATTGATACGTTCTTCATTGCTTACCACCGTTTCTTTTTTCTCAAAATCTGATTCAGCCAGACCAAGTTTCTCCATCATTTTCTTCTGCATTTCAGTCATTTTGCCACCTCCGCTAAAGATATTACATATTCCTCAGAGCTTGGTACAGGGATTCTGTAATTATCACCGTGACTGTTTTTAAATGTCAGTGTACCGCCTGCTTCTACTTCGATTGGTTCCTGAAAGATGTTGTCGATGATGTCGGAGATGTCAATTATCTGTTCCTCTGCCAGTTCGTAATAAATAATCTGACCGTTCAAAGCGTTAACAAACGTATCTTTATCAGAATAGGAATTATCACGAACATATACAGCTCCAGAAGTTGCTATCGCAATAGCTTTATCGACTTGTTGTGTTGAAAATACTTTGTCAGTAGGAATATATCTGGAAGTAATAATGTTCATTGTTTTACTAGCAATTCCAGGCGGGATATTTGTAGTATAAAATACAGGCATACCCAAATAATCGTTTGCATATTCCCAATCCAGTCTTTCCCAATCAACTTTGCCTACTCGCTTATGATACCTCTTCTCTTCCCAGTCTACATAATTTCTCACATCCCCAGCTGACCAACCGTAACCAGGAAGATTAAGAATGGCTTGTGGGATTGGATATGATGTTTCTTGATTTTTGGTATCTAAATATACAACCTCATTCACAGGTGCACTCATCAACTCGCCTGCATTGTACGGATAGTAGTCTGCTGGAAACATAGCTTCAAATTCTTTGGGTGTGGATGGTTCGTTACCTGCACCGAACATTTGAGTGATGTCAAAAATATTCATTCGCATCGTAACATTATCCACGGTTACTTTGTCTTTTACAGATATTACTGGATTAAAAGCGTAATCGATAATTACTGCTTTTTTTAGTGGGAAAGTAGCGCCGTTAATTGCAAAACCATAATTTTCATCAAAATATTTATCAGCTTTAACTAAATATTTATGGCCTGATACAAATTTATCTGCAAATTTGTATATTAGTACGTTAGCACTGCCTCCATTAGATGTACTACAAGTTCCAGTTATTGTCCATGAACCGTCCTTATTGTTTGTAAAAGAAATACCGTCTCTCGTAATAGAATTTTTGTCATTCAAATTTAGCTGATTCCAAACAATCGTCTTTCCTCCAATACTTTTCACATTCGCCATCTTCGCACCACTTGGAACCGTTTTTTGATAAGCTTCTGTATCATCCGTCTGAAATTCATAGCTGATACCCTGATTGAGTTTCCAAAGTGCATCGAGTTTTCTGTCAGTTTTGAAAAGGGCTGTTTTATCGGCTTTATCTTCCTTTAGTGAACCAGTTTCCTCTTTCAACGAAGTAATATCCGTCTTATTCTGCTCGATCTGCTGTGCTTGTTCTGTCGTGGCTCCAGGCTTGATCGGATTATTTTCAAAGTACTCATTTACCATGTTTTGTATTGTGGTATCTGCTTCTTCTTTTGTAAAATAAAGTGACATATCAATCGGTGCGCCCATAGTATCCCAGGTCACGCCATTCCAGGCTACGTTCATTCCAGCTTCGCCATAAATGGATTTGGATTCGATATTGTACATGTCTCCAATGGCTGGATTTAACGGAAGCAAATCGGATGTAGAAACTGTTCCTTTATACCTAACAGGATGATTCAGTTGTGATTCCATATCGGAAATTTGGCGTTTTAATATTGCATATACTTTTTTTGGTGTTAATGCCATATGCGCTTCTCCTTTACAGTTTGTACCATGTATCAGTAGGTTTATGATATTCATATAATTCAGAAGTATCAAGGCACAAGGCTGAAGAACCGCTCTGTACATAATGTGGGAGCTTTGATACGTCTTTTGAAAGTCCCTCGTAATCACGAACCATACCTTTTGCGTCTGTACACACCCAACTGCCTAAATCCGGCAATTCGTCACCTGGATTGTACTTGATTCCATCAAAAATAACTGTGTTTTCTGCTATTGTCATCTATGCAATCATCCTTTCTGCTCCAATAGGAGCTACATATGTAAATTTGTTTCCCAAAATATCTCTGGCAGTTCCAATCACGAAATGGCTATAGTCTGCCAGAATATTGCATACAAATTCCTCTGCATCCACCCAATATCGTTTCTTAACCATGCGGTGAAGTTCTGACAGTAAACCATAGCTGAACATTACACAATGCCCTAATTCATGGATGAATACACGATTTAGAAGTTCGCCATGCAAGTTGCTTGCAATCGAAATTGTCATTGTAGAGTAATCAGATACAGCAAGTGTGCGTTTTTCTGTGCGGTCAATCAAAACATTATCATGGGGAGAAACAAAGCGAACTCTCCACAAGTCCCCGTTCATATAGAATTGTTTCAGCATGGTTTATCACCATCCTTTCTACGAAAAAAGCCCCTGCCGCATTAATTTGCGACAAGGACTTAATTCATTTATTGCTCTAGTTCATCTGCTGTACAAGTCTGGTCAGGTCAGCTTTCATCGACTGTCTGAGCGTTGCGTCTGCATCTGACCACATCTCTGTAAGATTACGGATAATGTCAGATGTGTACTCCTTCATGGAATCATCCATTTTTCTTTTGGATTCCGTGTCTTTAGAATCATGATAGTGCCTACGATTCTCATCATATCTATCATAGGATTCGCCATATCTGGATTTCTTCCGATTCATGTCACCCATTTCCATATCACTACGGTCTGGATGATATCCCATGCGGTACATGTTGCGCTCAAATTCTGGATTGTTTAAATACTCATCCATCCAGTCGTCATCCTGCATATACAGATATGGTCTATATCCTTTTCTGGTTCCCCTACCTTTTGGAGCGAAACGCCCATTTGAATAGCGGTAACGGTCATATCCCATGCGTCCAAGATACTTTTCTTCCTGTTCGCATTCATCCATGGCTTCTACAATACGATAATCTTTGTCAGCGCAAATTGCACATTTAACCGCTTCCATGCAGTCTTTCAGATCGTCCCAGTCTTGAGCGCTGAGATTATCAAAGCCATGTGTTTTTGCTTTTTCCATAGCCCATTTTCCCATTTCCATTGCAACTTTATGCATTACAGTGCCCCCTTTCTAACAGCCTGCGTAACAGGTGCTTCTGTCGTTGGGGCTGTACCATTAATTGCTTTCAAATTGTTGCTCGGACTACAAGCCGGATTTCCTAACATCTTGAATACTCCGCCAGTTGCACTTGTAGCTACTCTGGTTGCGTACTTCGTTCTGGTTCTTATTCCACAAGCCGTAATCTGTGCACAGCAACGATTCTCTAACGGATACAAGGTTGTTCCTGTTCCTATCTGAATCATTACTGGGGCGGTAATTGTGGTTGTATTCGGAATAGACTGCGCTAAAACAATGCAGTATTTTTCTCCATTATTGTAGCTTCCTTCCGGGATAGTAACCACAAGATTTCCACCTGTGAATGCAATTGCAGTAGACAGCACAAGGTGATTGCAAATATTACAAACATTCTTACATGCCATATCTTTTACCTCTCAATCAATAAGAGGTGAGCAGCAACCCACCTCTTAGAATTTAGTCAACCTCTAAGGGTGAGTTCAACAACTTTTGTTACTTTTAAGATAAATAGTCAGGGATATTCATTCTAGGGCTAGAATTTCCAGTTCTGTTCTTTTTACCAAATAAGCACTCTTCCGCACTCCATCCGGCATGTACCCTATACGCAATGGTTTCTTTTCCTATTCCAAGTTCTCTACTCCACTGAGAAATTGTTTGCTTTTTCCCACCGTACTCTAAAAATACGCTCCTTCTTTTGTTGCTGGCTTGTTCAAACCCAGTAATCCAGCAACAATTTTCGGGACAATAATTTCCATTTACGTCTTTTCTCTCAATGGTTAAGTCTTCTTGATATCCATTCGCATAAGCCCATTCTCTAAACGGCCAATATTCTTGCCACTCATCACACAATTTAATTCCACGTCCACCATAGTCTTTATAGTGTGGGTCATTTGGGTTAGTACATCTTGTTTTAATCGAAGACCATTTTTTATATAAAATTCCGGTTGATTCTCCATGACAGTTTCTACTTTGTTTTGAGTAATAACTGCGCAAACATCCGCAAGATGTACTTGTTCCCCTCATTAAATTGTATTGATAGCAATTGACATCATTGCCACAATCGCAATGACATTGCCAATAATTAGAACGATTTTTCCTGCCTATTTTCTTTACTACAGTCAATTTTCCGAAACGCTTTCCTGTCAAATCTTCCGCTTTTGGGTGTAAACATCCACAACTTTTTGTGTGACCATTTCTTAGTCTGGATGTGTCTACGATCACAATATTGCCACAATCGCATTTGCATTCCCATAACCTATGTTTCCACTTATTGGTTCCTGCACTAGATTCAACTGTAAGTTTCCCAAATTTTTGACCTATTAAATCTTGATTAACCATGCACCGTTCCTCCTATGATAATTTTATTATATCATAATAACGGTACATATTCAATTTTTAATTTAATTCAATGATAAAATCAGCAACAACCGTTGTTTCCCCCACATCCACAGCTTCCATAATATCCATACAAGTTGCTTGCCGGATATGCAGGAACCGGAAGCGGTGCAGTGCGTCTGAGAATTTCTGCTGTATTTGCGTTCATAGCCGCCTGTAATACCGCATTCTGGTCGGACTGTGAAGCCGCCAGTTTAAGTGCCTGATTCTCTGCTCTGAGGTCTGCTGTCTCTTTCTGGCAAAGATAATCAAGGATTGCTCTTGTATTGCTGTTCTGATTTTCCAGAAGGTCTCTGGTGTTATTGTTCATTGTGTTCTGCAATGCACAAGTGTTGGTAGCCAGGTTATAGTTGATACCCTGGATAGCTTCTCTGGTCTCGCAGCAACAACTTGCTAACTGGGACTGTAATGCATTGGTATTCTGCATACCGGCTACAGTATCAGCATTGATTGCCTGCTGAACGCCATTAAAACCTTGAAGCATTCCAACATTCATGCCGTTGAAACCACTCTGCATGGTATTGTTAAGCGCATATGTGCTATCGCAAATGCCCTGCTGAATACCTCTGATACCATTCTGAATATCGTTCAGAGCAAAGCTCTCATTGATATCCGCTCTGGTTGCCCATCCTTGGAAACCTGCACCATTTGTACCGTTTCCACCATTGCCACCCCAGCCGCCAAAGCCGCCGAAACCGCCCCAGCCGAAGATGAGCAATATAATAATCCACCATGCCCAGCCACCGCCAAAGCCATAGCCTTCATCGGCACGGTTATTAGAGCCGCTTAATACAGCGACATCGCTTGCTGATAATCCACCATTCATCATAGCGATTACCTCCTTATTGATTTTTGTAATTTATACAAAATCAAAAGACCGCGGCTCTTTTAATTATTGTAGCGAATTTATTTTATTCCAAACTGATTCTTAACCTGCGATAACATATCATCAGGATTAATCCCTTTTTCTTGGCAAAGATTTCTTGCAAGCTTTTCAATTCCTGCATTATCACCTTTTTCCATCATATTAATTGCGTTGTCAATTACAGGATTATTCCCTGCCTGTCGTTTCATCATATTGATTATGGCTTGTTGAGGATTCCCTCCACCACGTATCATCTGCATAAGTTGCATTGGATTCATCATCTCTGTTTACCTCCATTCTGCTTGGGTTCCGGTGTTACCGACATTTGTGTTGGAAACATACTCTTTATTTCGGAAATCTCAGAACAAACATCGTTCCGAAGTTGATTAAACATAGCTTCTATGTCAATCGGTTTTTCTTCTACCTTTGGTTGCTGTTGTTCTTCCGGATTTATAAGTCGATAAACAAAAATTCTACTTCTTCCATCTGCCTGTAATTGTTTTCTATATATTTCTGTTCCATCTGTTTTTGGATAATAAACAGGATTCCCGGACATATCTACATCTTTTGCCTTTACAGTATCAATGCCATCAACCATCTGTCCTTGCAACATGGGGATTTGTGGTACTTGTGGCATTTGTTGTATTGGTTGCTGAATCTGTGCCTGTCCGTATGGCATTGCCTGCTGATAACTATTCTGCAATTGTGCTAATCTATCTTGATACGGCTGTATTTGTTGAAATGGTTGCGCAAAATACGGATTACCATACTGCATATCTCAAACCTCCCTTGTTTTTATAAGTATATTTTACAATAATAAGAGGTTGATTAACACGCCATGATAACGCCATAAATACGCCACATTTTATGAATACAAAGAAAAGCCCCGACAATACATCGGGGCGACTTTCATAATTTTCTTCTTTAATTTTCTGTTTATGCGGTCTACGGTTCTTGTGCTGTACCCCATGATTTCTGAAGCTTCTGCAAGTGTTTTTTCTTCGTAAACACGCAATCGGAATAACTCTTTTTCTCTGGAATCAAATCCAGCTTCACGCAAATAGAAGATTCTTTCATCTTCTGAAAAGTCTTTATAATTATCCATTCCACCGTCCTCCCTGTTAGTGGAATCAATATTACACCGGGAAAATGCCTTTAAGGGCAAAGCCTAAAACAATACCGATTATGCCAGTTATGACATAAGCAATAATTTTGTCCTGTAATTTTCCTGGCTTTTCCATGAGTGCTTTTAAATTGTCGTTCATTTCGTCAACTGTATCTTTGATGTGTCCCAGGTCATTGTTGTATAAAGCAATTTTCTGTTCCAGCGAATTGATACGATTAAAAAAGCCTTCATCCCTTTTTGAATGCTTTTCTTTCATCTCATGGACGGCACTTTCCAATTCTTTCAAGCGGTGTTCGTTGATACACTCGTGTTCACATCCCATCGCTATTCCTTTCCATCACTCCCATTTTTTTTAGATATTGCTTCTACCCACCTAATTTGAAGCACCCCTGCGATACGTGGGAGGATTGACGTATCACGCACACACCATCTTAGAATCCGATAAATGGAAAAACACCATGATTTACATAAATTTCAGTTTCGGAAGTCCAATTTCTGTTTACAGAAGATTCGGAATGTGATCCTTGGAATTCAACTCCCTGTTTCACCAGAAAGAAAAGAGCCAAATCAAATATACAATCATAGCAGTTTTCCATATCGGAATTTATTTTCTCATCACTGTAAGATGAAGGATAATTCCTTTTCTTCTTAAATGAACGAATAGCCCTCTTTGCTGAAAGAGGAATCATCCTCGCAGTTTCTGCATCATCTTCAAGATAATTTGTCAAATCCTCTATAAGCTGTTCGTCCATTTAATCACCTACCTTTGCTGAGATAAAATCTCTGATATTATTCCAGCCTTATTAGTTGCTGTCAGGGCATAGCCGTTATCACTTGCAAGTTGTCTTAACTGAGATACAGTCATATTAGACAACTCGCTTTCTGTATACTTATGTGTTGATTCATCATAAGCACTTGCTACAGATGGTGACTGGCTGTTTTCATCGAGACTATGCCCGGTTATTCCCCCGCCTTGGTACCGATCACGATACCGCCGTTGGCTTTTGGTGCAACAGGAACAAACATACCGGACGCTTTTGTCCATACTGCAACTGGGTCCTGTGTAGCCCACATGGAAAGGGTTACGAAAGAACGGTTCTCTTCCTGAATGAACTGTCTGTATTCAAGTTCCTCAGGAGTTACACCCCAAAGACCGGAACCAAAGGAACCATTCGCATTTGCTTCATACAAAGTAAACACATCTTCTTTGAAGTATCTTCCTGTTTTCAGAGTTCCGTCCGCTTTTCTGTAACGATATTTTTCATCACAGCGATCAATTGTAATTCCGTACTCCTGCATGAGCAGATTTGTAAGCTCCTGTTTTGTCAGAAGACGTTTGTTTGCAGCTCCAAGAACTGCGGTCTGCATTGCAGTATTGTTCCGCATGTAATTAATCATCTTGAGAGAAGTAAGAGCTTTGTTTACCACATATCCGTTATCTTCTGCAATGGCTACCATTTTTGAGATATCGCCCATGATATCTGCGTCTGGCTTAGACCAATCAGTGAGTGTTACTTTTGCATCAGATGTAACGCCGTAATCAATGCTCATATCCACATGATTTTCCTTGATTTTTACAATACCAGTGGAAAGGAACTGACCTTTCATTACATTTGCCCTTGCGACTACACCCTCGAAAAGATTGGCTGCATCGTCAAATACAAATTTTTTGAGATTATTGTCATCTGGAACACCATTTTCAATAGCTTGCTGTAATCGCTCAGACTGATTGATTTTTCTCTTGATGAAAAGTTTCTCGGTCAATACCTTTTCAAAGCCAGGTCTGGAACCGATTTCTGCTTCGGTATCAAGCGCATGAACAAAAGCTACCTCTGGCAGTCGCTGTCCAGCCATAAGTCTGTAATACTCTGCTTTCAGATACTGGGTTTTTGTATCTGGGAAAATGGTACCGAGGATGCCGGGTCTTTTTACATCAAAACTCTGGGAGAAATTAAGTCTCTCTTCCTCTGTGATTGTTTCTAATACATTAAATGGCATTTGTTATACCTCCTTAAAATACTGGGTCTTCTGTGACTACAAAAACAATTCCAGATTTCTCAAGCTCTGTTTTTGCAGTGGTGTCAACTGTTACTGGAAGTCTCTTTTCGAGAACACGTCCTGCAACAATTACAGAAATTGGTCTCTTGGTATCATCTGTCATATCAACATCTTCAAATACAATGCCGATTGCACCTGTCGCATTTGTTGGATATACGGAACCTGCTTTGATAATTTTCTTTGTTCCAACTGTTTCAGCATTTGTCTGATCTGCTGTGTAGGTTTTAAGTACAAGGCCAACCTCGGATTCGAGAATATTTGGAGTGGACTCATACTGCTCTGTTTTCATAAAAGCCATTATTTATATCTCCTTTACTTAAATATTTACAGGGGCGTTATCGTCCGCTGATTTAGTTTCCTGGTTCATTTTTGCTGAGTAAGCTTTTGCAAATTCAGCAGCATCGCTTTTTACTGTAGCTTTGCTACCACTACCACCGCCCGGATTCGGAGTGTTTTCCAATGCTTCCTTCTCCCAAGCTGCTTTTGCAGTATCGAGTGTTGCTTTATTTTCTGCGGAAATTCCATCAACAAAGGTCTGGGCTTCTTTAAGAGCGTCATCCGCATTCATGTTGGAAAAAGCTTTGATTGCTCCGGCGTAAGCATCCCCTTTCATTCCTGCATTAGCAAAAATGGAAGTGATTTTTCCTACTAGGGCTTCTCTCTGGGACGTTGCAAGTGCAGATTCGAGATCGGAAATCCTCTTCTCATTTGCAGCTTTTTCTTTCTGGCGTTCCAGTTCTGCTTTCTCGGCTTCCGTCATGTTCTGCTGTTTGAGTTCTTCCAGCTCTTTTTCCAGTGCTTCCACTTTTTCTGCATCCTCTTTCAGCTTCTGGGCTTTTGCTTTTTCTCTAGCCACATCAGAATTAGATTGATTCAGAAAAGCAGTAATCTGCTCGTCAGTTGCTTCTGGAAAAATCTTTTTAACATCTTCTCTTGTCATTGAAATCTCCTTTCACCAGTACGCTTTTTAACGTTGTTCGCTCAACATAAGGTGTCTCCCATGTTCACGCTATCGGGATGCATTTTATTTTTGTGTAATAAAAAAGAGACGATTTCTCGTCCCTAATTAACTGTATTGAATTGAGCAGCGGCAGTTCACGATTTCTTTGCTGGAAGCTCCATGTGAAACATCTTTTGGAAAAAGCATTAAGCTGTCACCGACTGCAAACAACTCCTTAATTGGAATTGTCGTTCCACCAACTTCAAGATGTGTTTTGCGCTCTTTTGTATCTCCTATATCTTTCCATGTTTTATATTTCTTTCCAGATTTGATTGCATCCGTGTATTCCTTATAATTCAGAGAAGTATTTGCTTCACATTCAGAAATAAACATTGCCCTGTCTCTGGAAAGATAATATTTTTCTTTGATGTGATCGAGTGTGGATTGAACAACATCATGTGAGAATTGTCTAACATAATCTGTGATATAGTCATCAACAGCAAAATATATAGCTGCTATCGCAAGGTATTGTTCGGATAACTCATCTTCTATATATTCCTGGTCAACTTCTTCATTTTCAATCATTGTTTCTATCAGTGACAAACAAAAAAGAATAACTTCTTCCATCTGTTTGGAAAAAGCTATTCTTAGTCTTTTTTGCTTATCGGAAATGGACATTTTATCGAAATATTCTTCGTACGGTTCACTTCTGCGGTTCTCTGATAAAACATTTAATTCATCAAACTGTAAGGCTTTATTCATTATCTATCACGCCTTTATTGATTGGATTCTGAAATTTTTTATCCAGTAGTTGTTGAGCTTTCTGCACTTCTGCTTTTGGGTCTGCCAGTTCTGGATAAATTGTTCCGAGATAAGGAAGGCTCATTTCATAAACTTTCTGTGGATCACTAAATAGCCCACAAGTAATCAGTGCAATAAGCGGATGAATTTTATTTTTGAACAGATAATCAAGTGCCTGTGCTTTTACAAGCATATTGTCTGTCGGGTTTCTGGTTATCTTTACATCGAAATCTCGCGTTGAGATATTAACATCATTTGATGTACCACGGATAATATTCAGAATAATTCTAGCAGACTCCTTTTCAGCTTCCTTGGTGAATGCTTCTACCAATTTTGCATCTCTCTCTGCGAAGTCCCATCCATTACGAAGGTATACGGCATTTCCTGTATCCCCTCCGCTATTGCTTTGGCGGTTTGGCATTGCTTCCACAATCAGCATATTATTGTAGATATCATCCTTTGCAACCTGGCTCTCTGATTGATTCAGTTCAGCGGTCATCAGTTCAACATCCGACTGACAGCCATTTCCGGTATCTTTAACAGAAATAGCACCAAGTTTTACCATTTTCAAAAACTCGTTTTCGTCTACCTCGCAGTTCTTAAATTTCATAAAGGCTTGCACAAACTGTTCCACGCCATTTAATCTATCAGACTGATATTTATTAATTGCATCAAATAAGGTGATTGCAATTTCAACATCTGAAAGTCTATCGTGATTATTCGGGCATTCAACAATAGGAATCCCACCAAAACCGTTGATGCCATATTCGGTTACTTTTCCATTCGTGATTTTGAAAAACTGGTTCTTTGAATAACATAAGTAGTATTGTTGTTCATCTTCATCTTTTAAAATCTGCACGGAAAGCATTGGTTTCCCATTTCTCTGTGAGTATACAATGTAACAATCACCTGGATATGGAATGAAGATTCTAAACGGTGGTAAATCTCCGTTTTTTGTCCAGTCCTCTTCTTTCAGAATAGCCTTATAAGATGTTCCTGTTGCACTTTGGTATATTGCTCTCTGGATGTTTCTTGCATCTGCATTGGCTTCATCCAGATAATCATTCAGTAGGTCAACTTGCTCATTTATTTTTTTGTCTGCATTTTTCTTTTTACATACATATTGGATTGGTTCCCCGCAAATCTGTCCAGCTTTAAATTTTACAGTTTCAAATGCGTGATTTTCAACCACTCTGTTATTAACTTCTGGACGTACTATTTTATTTCGATACAATATCGGCTGATCGCCTTTCATGTACCGATACAAGTAATCAATCAATGTTCGATTTCTATTATGTATGCCAATTGTATCTGATACTACTTTTACTACATTTTGTGGAGTGATTCGGTCAACGCCTGTATAGGCTACTTTTCGCCCGAACTCACCTCGGCATAAATCTACAAAATTCATTGTATTTCTCAAAGCCGAACCATCCTTTCTACAAAATAAAAAGCACTGGATGTTTTAATCCAATGCTCTACTTTATATTCTACACATATTAAAAGTATCTTTCAGTATACTTCGGTATCATCTTTCGAAACCTTTTATCTTTTTTACTTCTGCCAAAGCTTTTAAGTGTTTTTTCTTAATATGTATTTCAGAATATCCCATCTCGTCTGCGATACGAACCAATGATTTGTACTCAACATAATGCTTAAATAGTATGTTGTACAGCAACGGGTCTTCAACCTGTTCTATGGTTCGGACTATTTCCTGTTTTTTTTGTAAAAATTCGGATATCATTTTTGAAATTTCTTCTCGCAGATCAAATATTTTTGCAACCATATCTCCCATCGGATCACGTTTTACAGAAGTTTGCACCTTTTCCCCAACTGGAATTGCAGATACACTTGTGGAAAGAGAACTGAGCTGTTCTTCTTCGATAAGCTTGTTTTTGATTCTGTTATCATAATTTTCAATTTGTCGTAAATATTGAGCTGTAGTCATCATACTCTATCTCCTTCCCCACATAAAATTTTTGGTTGCTTTTACTTCTGCAAATCTTTTGCCGGCAAGCGTTATTGCAAGCTGTGTAACTCCATCTGCGGCGTCATCATGCTCATTATCGCCAATATATACAAAGGTCGTTAATTCATCCATAGCCTTTTGATACTGTTTATCTTGATATTTCGGAGCCAAAAATATAAAATTTTGCTTAACATCCCCGGAATATTGATTTATTTTTTCTTTTTTTGCTTGTTTTGAAGGTGCTTTTGTACTTGTCGTGCTGCAAGCGTATTTATGTTCTTTCAAGCGTTCGTTTACATAATAGGCATACATATCTCCACCATTATTTGCTTCAAAATTGATGGATTGAATATTATTTCCCATGATTCTTCCAACAACTAATGGCAATGTTCCTTCTTTTGGTGCTGTGCTAAAAATCCAATCATAAATATATACATCTCCATTTTCGTATTCTGCACCCACTGGCATTGATAAGCTATCGCCACCACCCCACGCAACATCGCAAGCAGAAACATTTTTAACAAATCCACCTTCTGGGAGAACGCCGTTATAATATCTTAATTCGTCAGCTGCAAACACAATTCCTTCACGTAAGAAGGGCTTTTGCTGATATTTGGCTTCCCATTCGTTAGCGTCTAACCTGGCTTTCATATCGACATAATATTTTGTTGAAAATCCAACGCCATACTCATAATCGAAATTGGATTCACCATCATCATTCAAAGCTGGAATTTTTCTAAACCGATACATTGGATTATCCCGATTTAGCTTCTCGATTTTTCCAAGAGGGTCATATAAATTCCATCTGGTTCCAACCATAAGTTCTCTTGCACCATCAATCTTACGGTCAACCATCTTGTTCAGATATTCTTGATATGTATTTTCCAATCGGGTAGGGCTTAATGAATGTTGCCTATCTCTTACAAGGTCATCCACGTACAAATACCCATCAGAAGAAATATCAACGGCACCTGTCCAAGTACCTTCAATACCACGGCAAGTCATTGTTGCAAATCGGTCTGGCTTGTCCAGGTTTATTTCAAAATCATCAGCACTCTGTTTTTGAAGTTTCGATTGCGGAAAAATTTCACTGTAGTTGTATTCCTGTGTATTAATGAGGTTAAGAAGTTCTCCATAGAATCCTTTTGCCAGTTTTCCAGAATGACCGCCCATGGCACTATGGCTATTCGGTCTTTTACCCATTATCCAAGACATAAAGAAAATACACATAGTAGATTTTCCAACACGGCTTGGAAGCGATAAACCATAAAACTCTATTTTTCTTTCTTCCAAATCCTGTAAGTCTTGGGCTACCACATGTAGTGTTTTTCTTCGTGGAATATAAAATTTCTTGCTGCCTGGTCTGTTTTTTTCCATATAAAGCAAGTAACTTTCAAATAAATGTGGTGCTTCCAATAACAAATACTGCCAGTAAATATCATCAAAATCACCACTGCCAGTTAATGCAGCACACTTCTCTGCTATGTTATGTGAGTATTGACTTACTTTCATAGCCATTTTCCGTGCTTCTTTGTTCTTATTGAAAGGAAGGTCAATATTCATATTTAAGAGCAAATCAAGGCAATCTTTTTGGTTCTGATAGATTGTCATGTCACTACTAATGATCTGATTCAGAACTGCCCGATACCATTCAAGCGAACCTTCTGTAATTTTTGACATAAAAATAGAGCCAGACCTCCTTTCTTTTCAGGATTTAGTCTGGCTCTCATGTGGCTCTCTTGACTGGTTTACTTATTTATTTCCGTAAAAATATTTTCAATTACTTTCCACTCTGCGAATACTGCCATAAACAGTAATGGTACTGGCGAAAATCCCCAATGATTTTCAATCATCATTTGAATTGTGCCTATCAAATAATCTGCTACCCACCTGAATATAATAAAATTAGTGATTATCCAACATATCTTTCTGATTTTATTCACACGTTCACCTCAATCCGGAATCCCTAAGTGCTTATAGGTAAATATGGATGTATACTTTTTCCCGCATTTGTAGCAAGTCTCTGTAATGGTGCAAGTCTTTTCTTTATCATTACATTTTGATTCTGTATCCGAACTTTTGAACTTGCATCCACCTGTCAAAATGCATTTAATCCGTTTTATGTTCATCTGGTTCCTCCAAATAATTGATAATTTCATGTGCGATATGCGCCAATTCCCTTCTGGTATGTCGTTCAAAAAATTCATCAATGTCAATTTTGAATACTGAATCAAATTTCTGTGATTCATTGATTCTTTTTATAGCTTTATCAAGTTTTGTTTCTGGATAATGTGGGTTTATATAACAAGTCAAAGGATTATTTTCATCATGTACCTCTGAATCGCATATAACCTTATACCATTTAACAGAAGTTCTTTCTCCTGCATCTTTTTGAATTAGAATATTTGAAAGTCCTCCAATATAACATTTTATGACCATATCATCATTTTTTATTTTTACTGAATATTCCTTTTGAAATTCAAATGCAGTGTACTCAGTATAAAATTTTAAAACGGTCTTTGTAATTGGCGGATAAGATGTAAAAAGAATTTCCTCGATATCAATCTGCGCATATGTTTCTATTCCAAGTTCGATGATCTCAATCGGAATCCTTTTAACCACAATTCTCATACATTCACCTCAAACTCTCTCTTACAATTGCTACCCTTGCATTTCAATTTAAGATGCTGAATTTTTGTCTCTGGGCTAATCAGAAGTGCTTTCTTCTGGCAAAAAGGACAACAAGCGTATTTCGTTCCATTGATATTCCGTATCAATGCCTGTCCATTCCACGGTTCGGGTGGGTTCATGTATTTAGAAAAATCTATCCCTTCGGATTCTAATGCTGACTTAATGCTCATTAATTTTCTCCCTCAATTGCTTTGGCAAATCATTAATGGAAAATGTTCCAAAAGTTCCGTAAACAATCTTTTTGTTTTGTGTGATTTCTATATTGTTCAACACTTCTTTTGATATTGGTTCAATATTTCCAATCTTTAAATCATCGCATACTAGATACTCTGAATGTAGTTTCTTTAGATATACGGCTTCATCACGCAATAAAGCTCCGTCAAGGTCATAATCTGCGTTTCCTGGTACCATTAATTTTCCTCCGTTTCGGAATACCGTGCATTTTACGGAAATTGTTCTGTTTTATTCGATCTGGAAAAGCAAAGAGCAAAGCATTTTCTTTAGTGAGTTTAAATTCGGTTTCAAATTCAAGTGATTTTCCTGCGAAGATAACAGAATTATTTTGTGTATCAAAAGTCTGTAATGCATAAGCAATTAAATCTCCTGGAAACTCTGGTATTCCCGATATGGATATTTCCTCATCTCCTATAAATAAACGCCTTAACTTGTCTTTCTCACCCATATCAGCACATTCCTTTGTTTTTCCTTAAATTAGCGTATCGGTCAACCAGAGTGTCAATGGTAGTCATCAGCTCATTAATTCTAATGCAATCATCCTGGTGGCGTTTTTCGTAATAAACATCCTTGAAAGAATCATTTTGTATATTCTCAACGCCCATATATGAAACTAAAGCTCTCTTAGTATCCATTTCATTTGCAAGAGCCATAATATGAGCATTGGCTGAATCAAGCTTATCTTTCAAATCCGATATTGTATTTTTCTTTTTCTCACACTCTTTGTACAGGCGAACAACTTCTTTCTTCAGCTGTTCTTCCGTCCAGTCTGCCATGTCTGCATATTTCATTCTCAATACCTCCGAACTATTGAACTGTGTGTAGAATAATTTTGTTTTTGCAATTTTCGCAGGAAACATAATTTCGCCAGTATTTTTTTCTTGCTTTATTTCTTTTTCATCGTAAATTAAAATAGCGCCGCATTTCTCACAGTTTGATAATTTTAAATTTCCTTCACTGATAATTCTAAGCATGTCCTAATTCCTCCCTTTTCTGCCTGTGTTTCATCTGACAGGCAATCATTTTAGCTACGTTTTCACGTTCCTGTTTTATGCCATGCCCCTGCCGGAACAATTCGCATTCAAGGATATTTCCGCATTTGGAACATTCGTCTTTTATTTCTTTACCGCATATCTCCATCTTCTTTTCTCTCCCAATATTCGCAACAACACTCTGGTTCCGTAAAGTCTGCACAGTGTTCGCTATCACCATTGAAGCAAACACATGTGAAGTTATCATGTTTTCTGCAATTCTTACAACATTTTTCTTTCATAAATTACCTCGATTTAGAAAAATCCAGTGTGCCGACTTGAACGGCATAAATCTCCCAACGAGAAACACTGGAACTTTAAGGGGGAAAATGCAACTTCTGGCAATGGCAATTTGCCAGATAGAAAATGGGTGGACTTGAACCACCGACCTCACTTTTGTTGTGCGCTCTTCCAACTGAGCTACATTTTCTAAAAACCAACAATAGCTATGCTAAAGTCAGATTTCCTATCTACACTTGGTAGATGGAATAGCAGGAGACGGATTCGAACCGCCGTTTCCATGGATATGAGCCATGTGAGATTCCGCTTCTCTATCCTGCTATGTACATGTTTGGAAGAACCATTTCAGCACGTTCACTTATTGACTACTAGAGGAAGTCACTATATCACCGATAAACAGTACGTATTCGGAACTCGGTTATACATTCCTACGCACTGCTCTGTGCTTTTCCTACCACCAAACTTTCAGTCTCCAAACAATCGGAAAGGATGGATTCGAACCATCAATACCTAGTCGACTAGCCAGTTCCCAGTTACTTGCACTTTTCGAATAACCCGGAAGAACCGGGTTAGCAATAGGTTTATCGTGTTATGCTTTCCACTATCTACAAGTTTTAGTGCTGTAGATTCACTGGATATTTTTATGCGTCTTTGGGCAGCATCTCTTGAAAACTCCTTTTATTAACGTGCGCTGCGTTAATATTTTTAACTCCGAGATATACCAGCCGGGAAATCAGATCCATTTAGGCTACGCCGTATCGCACATAAATTTACCTAATCCACACGCTCAACTGGAAGTTTTTTCCACCCATATTACGGATGAATGGCATTTAGAAGAAATGGAAGCTCTGGGATTTGAACCCAGGACTTACGGCTTATGAGGCCGTTGCTCTTACCGCTGAACTAAGCTTCCTGAGATACCAGTTGGCAATACTGGTAACCAAACTGGCACTGTTACAGTTCTTAACCACCAACTATAACAAAGGTTTTCTGAAATACTCCTGATACTTCAGATACGCCTTCCGGGATATTTGAAGTCCCTTTAATCAGTCTCAGTTAGACTAGAAGGCTAGAAGTGTTTCTTATGAAAAAAAAGAACATTTTTGCAGCATATTAACTACTGCAAACTGGGCTAGTTGGATTTGAACCAACGAATTGTGGAGTCAAATTCCACGGCCTTACCACTTGGCGATAGCCCATTACCCCCTGGCGCACCATTAATCCAGGGGCGTGATATATAAAGTCCAGCACTTTCATCCTATAAAGATTGTTATTCGCTACTCTGGGTGCCTCGACTTATCGCTTTCATAGGCATTCCCGAGCCTACATGGATTAAGTCGAAGCGGCGCTTTTATGAATTTAACCCTTTCGATTAACTCAATCGGGATAATTCCAATTGGAATTGGTAAATACATTTGTCACCTCATAATCAAGAAAATATTCAGAATAAACACAACTTCCATTAAAAAATAAAACAGAGCTTGCAAGCAATTAATTTTCCTTTCATCAAGCATTGCCAGTACACCTGCAATAACAATTACAAAAAACATGAGATTTGATGCAACTCCAATAACATCAAGTTCATTCATTGTCTTTTTCCTCCCCAATTAAAAAGTCCAGAATTTTTTCTGCAATTTCTTCTTCTGGCTCAAATGGCATTCCACAGTAATTATAGGATTCTAAAGCCGATTTTAGGCTTGATTTGAAGCCATTGTAAATTTCTCCATGTTGTAACAGTTCGTGTCTTAAAACTGAAATTGCGTCAGTAATTGATTGAGAAGTGACACTGATTTGTGCCAAACACTCCATCTCAATGTCTGGAACAGCCGCCATTTCAAATTCAAATACTGGAACTTCATCTACTGCGGTATGAAAATTTATTGATCTTACTCTCGGAACTTCATTTCCATCAATGAAATATTTTGTGCCGAGCCAATCATAGGGGTTGGGGTTTGTGATCTTCACTATCGGCATCTTCGTACCCCTTTCTTTTAGTTTCACAGTAGAGAAGAAGGTGTTTCGCAATCTCTTCCAACTGTAGAATGTTGTATTTTGGAATTTCCCATGTTTTCTGCTCCAATAATGGAGACAGTGGAATTTTCTCAGTCGGTAGTTCGTTAGTAACTGTGGCATTGATAAGCATAGAGGCTACATCAATGGGGGATTCGGGAAGACTATCCTTGTTATCACTTATTGGTGCGTATAGCATGGATAACTTTTTCCATTCTCCGTTTTCCTTTGAAAATACTTCTCCGTTTTCTACTTTAAGTATTCCAGTAGCATCTCTTGGAATATACCCTTCTTTTTCACATGAACGGACATAATTCCCAATACTGTATAAAAAATAATTTATCATCCCTCTTCCGCCTCCCCGAAATATTTCTTGTAAAGGTCGATATCGGCAAAACCTAATTTTTCCTTAACTTCTTGAATGCTTTCCAATTTCAAATCTAAATAGGAAACATCTGTTTCCACGACTTTTACATCAATGTCGCCTACTTGTTTCATATGCTCACGTATTCCGGCTTCAACAAGCGTGTAGCAAGAAAACCAGTTTCCTTTAGCCGTTATAAAATACGTTCTCATCTGGTATGAACCAAACCAATTCACTTTTTCTTTATCAAGTTCGATAACTTTTATTGCTGTTTCGGTGTTGTATAACTTTCCATCTTTACAAATTGCTTTTTTATGAAAATAATTTGTTTTCTTTTCAACTCTGAACACGCCATGCGCTATTTCTTCTGAACTAAAGCCTTGGGATTCAGAAACACCTTTTTTATTTTTTGAGAAAAATTTAAGCATGTCTTTTCCTCCCGAAATATTCATCAACTGCCTGTCTCACAATATCCGATACGCTCCTGTCTGTTCGGTTCTTCTCTTCCAGGAGCCTTTTTTTCTGTTTTTCGGAAAATCGGATGCGGATGGATTCGGATTGTGGTTTTGGTTTCATAAGCACTTACCTCAACTTACAATTTCAATTGGATATCCTAAATATGCTTCCAACTCTGAAACAGTCAGTTTACGTGGTTTCTTTATTTCAACATCAACACGCTGTATGATATTGTCTGTTGTCTTTGCAATGGCTTTTCCTGTATAGCTTTCAAGCTCTTCGTTTGCATATACATTCAAATGTTCATACCCATATGCCCGGCACCATCTTGCAGCTGAATCAACAATTTTTCTTAGTTCTTCTTGCTCATCACCGAACAGCTCCGAATATCTAACCGCCTTATTGAAGTCGCTCGAACTTACTTCATAAGGAGCCACAACATGTTTATATGGACTTCCAATAAAATGAAAGTATCTATGTGATTCCATTGCTTTTTGACCTTTTGGCAAGCTGAACCCTTGAGCTATTGCTTTTTTAAGCAACTGTTCTGATTCAACATTGTTTTCTGTAACAATGCACTTGTTTGTAAAATCAATCATCTTTATCCCCCTCTAAAAGTTTATATAGCGTGCTTCTTGAAACTCCCATAATCTCGGCAAATTGTACCTTTGTTATTTCCCCTCTTTGCCAGCTACGTTTAGTTTCGTTGAAAAGTTCCTTATCTATCTCTTTTTTGGCACGACCTTTATATTTGCCCTGGACTTTTGCAATTGCAATACCTTCTTTTTGACGCTGCCGAATATTTTCTCTTTCTCTTTGTGCTACATATGAGAGAAGCTGCAAAACTATGTCTGCGATCAGTGTTCCTGTCAAGTCTTTGTTTTGCGTGGTATTAAGCAACGGCATATCCTGTACAATAATATCTGCTTCAATCTCTTTTGTGATTTTTCGCCATTCAACAATAATCTCTTCGTAGTTTCTTCCAAGACGGTCAATTGAATGGATTACCAGAATGTCACCTTTTTGAAGAGAAGCAATCATTTTCTGATACTCTGGACGATTGAAGTCTTTCCCGGATTTTTTATCCATATAAATTTTTTCAACACCATCTGTTTTCATTGCTTCAATCTGTCTTGCTTCGTTCTGATCTACTGTCGAAACTCTTACATATCCTACTTTCATATATACACGCTCCTGTTTCTTTATAAAACAATTATACACTATAATGTGTGTGTTTTCAATAGCAAATTACACGTTTAAGTGAATTTTAATTGATTTTTATAACATTTGCGTTTATTATGTAAGTAGGAGGTGTTTATATGGTATCTCAAAAAATTAAACAAATAATGAAAATGAAAAAAATTACAAATATTCAAGTTGCTGAACATCTAGGAACTTCACCACAAGCACTAGCTAACAAGTTTTCCAGAGAAACGCTTTCTGCATATGAGCTTATAGCCATCCTTGACTTTCTTGGTTGTCAAATTTCTGTTGAAGCATTTCCAGATATCATAGTAAAATTTAATAGCAATGATCTGAAAAGAGAGCCTTAATGGTTCTCTTTTTTATGCTCTAATTAATCCCTGTCCCTCTTCTCTGCTATCCTGTCTATGATCTGAATAATTTCTTGTTTCTGAGCTTCTGACAATTCTTTTCTGAGCTTCCTGCTGAAATTACCATCATTGATATGTAACACCTCTGCGATCTGCCATAAGCGAACGCTTTTTGACTTTGCGTAATTCTTGATATCTTGATTCATGTTTTACACTTTCCTTTCTTGGTGTTGCCTTATTTAGTGTTAGCAGAGAAACAGTTAAGGATTACTGCTTTCGTGTTGCAATCACTATCCCTGCCATGTTAAGGAGAGCTTTTTTGTTTTTTTCGATGGTTGAGGTGGTGACTACCGCTGACTGGGGTTTTATATATACCCCCTCCCGGTCATCCAGTGCGGACGCTGGCAAGTCAGCCCACCGTCCAATGGGAACCGCTGCCATTGCCTGGTCGCTGTTTATCGGATGCCTTCGGCAGTGGTCAAGGGAATGCTATACAAAATCCGTTGTAATATTGCACAAAAAACAGTGTTTTATGAAATGTGTTTTTAGGGTGTACCCTATTTAAACATTGCGTATTGCTAGATATAGAATCAGTTCTCTCACAATCACAACATATAGTATTTTTACTGTTACAATTCCGGTTTTTCCATCTCTGGAAGCTGTAAAGCGGCTTTGTGCTTCTCTGCGATCTGTTGGGCTGTCTGCTGTGGTACGCCATACTGCTGCGTGGCTTGCACTGGTGCTGTTTCTGCCATGCCATAGGCAGCTTTTGCAACAAATATCAAATTCGCATTTGTTCCGGTCTGGTTATGCAGTCTATTAATTGCACAGTTTTTGCAAATATCAAACCATTTTTTAGCCGTGTCACCATGTGATGAGTTTATTCTATACACTCCATTCATCCAGTCAGTAAACGTTGTACGATTAATCCCAACTAAAAAGCTAAATACTTCCAACGTTGGCAATACATGATATTTACTGCATAATCTCACATAAGTATTAAACATTTTATCTAATAGCTCTATATCATCATTACTTGGTTTTTGTATATGATCTGCAATATAAAAAATCATATCTACAAAGCTATCTGATACTTCTTTCTTATAATTTTCGTTATCTGGTGATATACATAATACAGTATTTATATATTCATCAGCATATATATTAATATTGTCTAAATAGATATCTATGTCTTGTACATTTACTGTATTATCTTTCATGTTATCACCTCACTTTAGCACGTTAATTTGTAAATAAAAAAAGAGAACAACCCAAAATAAAAGTAACCTGTAATCCAATCACTCTTATTTTTTTATCGTTCTCTTTGGTAAAATGTCGTAAAAAGTAAATTTATTTTTCGTTGCTGATACCTTAGCACAGTTTTTAATATCTTGTCAAATTTAATTTTGCATAAAATAAAACAATCTATTTTGTTAA
>ULSJ01030411.1_pt1 | contig 38730 bp, 27 predicted proteins | sample 1956291 | NCBI WGS metagenome assembly ULSJ01 (sample SAMEA4835705, study PRJEB28245) | human gut metagenome | biome: gut microbiome; material: fecal sample | place: Denmark | collected 2008 | reverse complement strand
CTTCCGATTCGGCTGCCATGCGCTACTATTCTCCGTTTGCAGGTGCTGCTATCGGTGAATACTTCCGTGATACCGGCCGCGACGCCTTGATTGTTTATGACGACTTGTCGAAGCAGGCCGTTGCCTATCGTGAAATTTCGTTGATTTTGAAGCGTCCGTCCGGACGTGAAGCATATCCGGGTGATATCTTCTATTTGCACTCCCGTCTTTTGGAACGTGCAGCAAAAATCATCGAGAACGACGCTGTGGCAAAGAGCATGAACGATCTTCCGGAAGTGTTGAAGCCGATGGTGAAGGGCGGCGGTTCGCTGACTGCGCTTCCTATCATTGAAACACAGGCCGGCGACGTTTCAGCCTATATCCCGACCAACGTGATTTCAATTACCGATGGTCAGATATTCTTGGAAACGGCGTTGTTCAACCGCGGTATCCGTCCGGCTATCAATGTCGGTATTTCAGTTTCGCGTGTCGGTGGTAACGCCCAGATCAAGGCAATGAAGAAAATTGCCGGTACGTTGAAGATTGACCAGGCACAGTTCCGTGAGTTGGAGTCATTCACCAAGTTCGGTGGTGACCTCGATCCTGTAACGGCCCGTGTCATCGACAAGGGACGTAAGAACGAACGCCTTCTTATCCAGGCCCAATATCAGCCGATGGCCGTTGAAGAGCAGATTGCCGTGATTTACTGCGGTACTCACGGTTTGCTTGCCGATGTGCCGATGGACAAGGTGGCCGATTTCGAAAAATCGTTCCTTCAGCTTCTTCAGGTACGTCACCGCAAAGATGTGCTCGATGTGCTCAAGACCGGTGTATTGAACGACGAGATTGAAGAGAAGTTAACGGCAGCAGCGAAAGAAGTTTCTGCAAAATATGCACAGCAATAACATTTAGAATATGTCAACGTTACGAGAACTAAAAGGAAGAATCGGCTCGGTCGCATCGTCCGAAAAGATCACCGGTGCGATGAAAATGATTTCATCCGCCAAGATGCACAAGGCAGTACAGGCTTTGAGCCGTGTCGTACCTTTCAGAAATCAGTTGCAGACGATTATGGGCAACCTTCTCTCGACTGATGCGGAATACGATTCCGAGTTGACAGAAGTTCGAGATGTGAAAGCCATTGCGCTTGTCGTGTTAGGTTCGGACGATGGTCTGTGCGGTGCCTACAACATCAACATTTTCAAGCAGCTGTTGGCACGTGTCAACGAGTTGCGGGAAAAGGATGCGGCACTTCGCATAACCATTTATCCCATCGGAAAGAAAATGGCGAAAGCCGTTTCAAAACTGAAGGTAGGCGGAGTTGATATCTGCCAGCTGAATGTTACGACGAAAAGTGACCTGACGGCAATTCGCAGCGTAACCGAATCGTTGAAAGCTGATTTCCTTGCTCACAAGGTGGATTGTGTCGAGATTGTTTCGATGCACTACCTGAGTGCCGGAAAGCAGGTTCTGCGTCGACAACAATTGCTCCCTGTATCGCCGGAAGCCTTTGGAAATGTTAATAACAGCAATCGGCCGTACATTTTTGAGCCGGATGTTAATAAAATTTACAATACTATATTACCTTTGTACATTATTTCTGTAATGCAGGAAATTTTTATCCAGAATACAGCATCAGAACAGGCTGCAAGGGTAATGGCAATGCAGAGTGCAAACGACAATGCAGTGAAACTGCTCGACTCGTTGAAGTTAGAGTTCAATAAACTTCGTCAGCAGAGTATCACGACAGAACTGTTGGATATTCTTGGCGGACAAGTTGAAAAATAAGCAGACATCAGAAAGGGGTTAACATACCGGACCCCTTTCCGGTGTTTTTTGAGTTTAATTAAATATAAGCCGGTATTTTATTGAAAGTAGGACAGAACTTATTTTTATGAGTAGTGTAAAAGAGTACTTCTCCGGATTAGGTAAGGGCGTAGTCAGCCTTATCAAGGGTATGGAGGTAACCGGTAAAGAGTTCCTTACCCCCAAGGTTACTGAAGAGTATCCTGACAATCGCGCAAATTTGCACATTGGCGAACGTTTTCGCGGTGCGCTTAGGTTTATTTATGACGAAGAAGGCAATCACAAATGCATAGCGTGTGGATTGTGTCAGATGAACTGCCCGAACGGCACTATCAAAGTAGTGACCAAGATGGTGGACCTTCCAGACGGAAAAAAGAAAAGAAAACTTGACAAGTACCTCTACGACATCGGTAGCTGTACATTCTGTCAGATGTGTGTGACGGCGTGTCCTCATAACGCCATCCATTTTGTTACTGATTTTGAGCATGCCGTCTTTACACGTTCAAAATTGGTAGAGCAATTGAACTATCTTCCTGAGAAGGAAGTTGTAGCGGCGCCTGCTGCAGCTCCTGCGGCTCCAGCTGCTGAATCAACATCTAAACCGGAATAAAATTAAAGTAATTATATATGAATGTAGTAGGTAATTCAATCGTGTATTGCGTGATTGCTCTGGCAATCATCGTATTCTCGGTGCTTTCGGTTACTTCACGCAAAATCTTGCGGGCTGCCACCTATCTGCTGTTTACATTGTTTGCTACGGCTATTCTGTATTTCCACATGGGATTTGAATTCCTGGGTTCAGTTCAGCTGGCAGTCTATGCGGGCGGTATTCTGGTGTTGTTCGTATTCTCGATTTTGCTGACCAGCAAGCCGGGCGACAAATCCGAGAAGTTGACCTCGAAGAAAGAGGGCTTGGGCCTGATTGCCGCCATTTTTGGCGTCGTCGTTTGCGGCTTTGCCCTAGTGTCTTATTTCGCTGCCAACGGCGCTACATTGTACAATACAATGATGTCGCTCGACATGGAACGGATTGGACATGCACTGCTCGGTACTGAAAAGTATCAGTATCTTCTTCCGTTCGAGGCTATCAGTGTGTTATTATTGGCATGTATAATCGGTGGCATAACCATTGCCCGCAAAAGATAGAACTAAGCTATGGAACTGTCAATATTATATTATTTGATTCCGAGCCTGATTATGTTCGGCGCCGGGGTTTATGGATTTATCACCAGAAAGAATTTGATTGCTATCCTGATTTCTTTGGAATTGATGTTGAACGCCGTTGACATCAACTTTGTTGTGTTCAACCGTTTCTTGTTCCCCGGTGAGTTGGAAGGAATGTTCTTCACATTGTTTGCAATAGCCATAGCCGCAGCGGAAACAGCGTTAGCAATAGCCATTATCATCAATATCTTCCGTGTGACGAAGAATGTCGATGTGGAGAATCTAACTAAAATGAAATTTTAAGGCTTATGGAATTGTCATATTCAATAATAACATTACTTCTACCGTTGTTCATGTTCTTGGTGCTTGGACTTCTTGGCATGAAAATGTCGAAGCAGGTTTCGGGCGTTCTGGGAACAGTTGCAATGTTGGTTACTACGGTTATTGCCTATGGCGTAGCCTTGACATACTTCTTTGATCCGCAATACATGGTCGACGGTGTCCGTCAGCCGATTGAAGTGTACAACGCCACTTGGTTGACTCTCGGCGACAAGCTTCATGTGGATATGGGTGTTTTCATCGACCCGATTTCGGCAATGATGCTGATTGTCATCACTACGATTTCCTTGATGGTTCACCTCTACAGCTTGGGCTACATGCACGGTGAAAAAGGTTTCCAACGCTACTATGCGTTTCTTGCTCTCTTTACCTTCTCAATGTTGGGACTGGTGGTTGCAACCAATATCTTCCAGATGTTCATCTTCTTTGAAATGGTGGGTGTTTCATCTTATTTGCTTATCGGTTTCTACTATCAGAAGAATTCGGCTGTTTCAGCTTCCAAGAAAGCGTTTATCGTCACTCGTTTTGCTGACCTCGGTTTCTTGATCGGTATCATGCTTTTGGCATACTATTGCGGCACGTTCGACTTCCAGTCGTTGATGAGCAATCCGGGTGCCATTGTCAGCAACGCTGCCGGCGTGACATTCATGGGCTGTTCGGCTGCTTCTTGGGCTTTGGCTTTGATTTTCATGGGTGGTGCTGGTAAATCAGCCATGTTCCCGTTGCACATTTGGTTGCCGGATGCCATGGAAGGTCCTACTCCTGTATCCGCACTTATCCACGCTGCAACCATGGTTGTTGCCGGTGTATTCTTGGTAGCAAGAATGTTCCCGATGTACGTGTTCACTCCGGAAGTGCTCGAACTGATCACGGCTACGGGTGCCATCACAGCCTTGTATGCAGCAGTCGTTGCCTGTGTGCAGACTGATATCAAGCGTGTGCTTGCCTTCTCAACCATCTCTCAGATTGCATTCATGTTTACGGCTCTCGGCGTTGCCCGTCCTGAGCTTCACGAAGGTGTAGGCTACATGGCTTCCATGTTCCACTTGTTCACTCACGCAATGTTCAAGGGCTTGCTCTTCCTTTGCGCCGGTGCCATCATCCACATGGTCCACAGCAATGAAATGGACGCTATGGGTAACCTTCACAAATATATGCCGGTCACTCACATTGCATTCCTTGTTGCATGTCTTGCCATCGCAGGTATTCCTCCGTTTGCAGGATTCTTCAGTAAGGATGAAATTCTTGTTGCCACATATCTGCAAAGCCCGTTCTGGGGTGTATGGATGTCGGCAGTTGCCGGTTTGACCGCATTCTATATGTTCCGTCTTTACTACCGTATCTTCTGGTGGAACAAGCCGGACTATTCACATCACACTCCGCACGACTGCGAATGGGTGATGACAGTGCCTTTGGTAATTCTTGCCGTTATCTCCTGTCTGGCAGGTTTCATTCCTTTCGGACATTTCGTTACTTACAACGGCGAAAACTACGATATCCACATGAACTGGGGCGTAGCCGGTCCGAGCATCGCTATTGCCGTAGTTGGAATCGCATTGGCTACTGTGCTTTACCGTAAAGAAAATTCGGTACCTGACCGTCTTGCAAATTCAATGAAAGGCCTGTATCGCGCTGCATACCGTCGCTTTTACATGGACGAGCTTTATATGTTCGTCACTCACAAAATCATCTTCAACGTCATTTGTCGGGGAATCCAGTGGTTCGACACTCACATTATCGACAATACGTGGAACAGATTGGCAAATGCCACAAACAGCGTTTCGTTTGCAATCCGCAAGCTTCAATCAGGTTCTATCCAGATGTACGTATGGATTTATTTGGTGGGAGCGTTGCTTCTTGCAGCAATTTCTTGTTTGTTCTTAATCTAAAAGTTGACGGATAAAAAAATTAAGTTATGTTTAATATACTATTTCTTTTCGTAATCATACCTGTCCTGACATTGGGTGCGTTGTTCCTGACGCGCAGTGTCAATCAGGTGCGCGCCGTAGTGGCGAGTGGAGCGTCATTGCTCTTGATTTCGGCATTCTATCTTTGCTACGCTTTCGTGAATGAAAGAGCCTTGCACCCTGATGAGGCAATGCTCTTTACTGATTCATATATGTGGTTCGAACCGCTGAACATTCATTTGGCTGTAGGTGTGGATGGAATTTCGGTACTGATGATTTTGCTTTCAGCGATTATCGTCTTCACAGGTTCTTTCGCATCCTGGACGGTTGCACCGCTGACAAAAGAATATTTCTTGTGGTTCATCCTTCTGTCGGTCGGTGTATTCGGGTTCTTTATCTCGATTGACTTGTTCACGATGTTCATGTTCTACGAGGTTGCCTTGATTCCGATGTACTTGCTGATCGGTGTTTGGGGTAGCGGTAAGAAGACTTACTCGGCCATGAAGCTGACATTGATGTTGATGGGTGGTTCAGCATTCCTGCTGATTAGCATCCTGGGTATCTATTACCACGCAGGTGAAACGATGAACTTGCTGGAAGTTGCACAAAACGGTGTGGCTCTCGAATGGCAGAATGCCTTGTTCGTTTGCGCTTTCGTCGGTTTTGGCGTTCTTGGTGCAATGTTCCCGTTCCACACATGGTCGCCTGATGGTCACGCTTCAGCGCCTACAGCCGTATCAATGCTCCACGCTGGTGTGTTGATGAAGCTGGGAGGTTATGGCTGTTTCCGTGTTGCCATCTATCTGATGCCTCATGCTGCTCACGAACTGGGTTGGATATTCATGATTCTTACGGGTATCAGCGTCGTTTACGGTGCATTTACCGCTTGCGTGAAGACCGACTTGAAATACATCAACGCTTACTCTTCAGTTAGCCACTGCGGTTTGGTATTGTTTGCCATCCTGATGATGAACCAGACAGCCATGAGCGGTGCGGTGCTTCAAATGTTGTCTCACGGTTTGATGACAGCCTTGTTCTTCGCCTTGATTGGTATGATTTACGGTCGTACCCACACTCGTGACGTTCGTGAAATGGGAGGTTTGATGCAAATCATGCCGTTCCTGTCCGTAGGCTATATCATCGCCGGTTTGGCATCACTCGGTTTGCCGGGCTTGAGCGGTTTCGTTGCTGAAATGACAATCTTCCTCGGTTCGTTTGAGAATACTACGATTTACAATGCAGTGCTTGGCGACGGCAACTTGTTCCGTCATGCGTTTGCTATCGTGACCACTACTTCAATTGTAATCACAGCCGTTTATATTCTTCGTGTTGTGGGCAAGCTTCTTTTCGGCCCTGTTCAGAACGAACACCACCGCGAATTGGACGACGCTCACTGGTACGAACGTTTCAGCACGATTACATTGATGCTTGCGATTGCAGTGCTTGGCTGTTTCCCGGATTTGGCAAACCTTGTCCTCCGCGACAGCTTTGCTCCGATTGTTGATCACATAATGGCATACGCACAATAACAAAGTAACGAACTCTTAAATTGAATTTGAAGATTATGGATTATTCACAGTTTATGATAATGCACCACGAAATAGGATTGTTAATCGTATTTCTATTGGTATTTTTGTTCGATACTTTCTTGCCGAAAAACGCTCAGTCAAAACTTTCGGTTACTGCGTGTGTCCTTTTCGGAGCCTATACGCTCTACGGATTCTTCGCTCCGATTACATTCGGCTCTGCATTTACCGGTATGTATGAAACCACTCCGATTGTTGCTTCCATCAAGAACATCCTCAATGTAGGTGTGTTCCTGGTGTTGCTCCAGTCAATCAAGTGGAACAACAGCGAATCGCAGCTTGTACGCCGCGGCGAATTTATCGAATTGATGTTGCTTACATTGTTTGGTATGTACCTGATGGTTTCGGCTCGTCACTTCCTGCTGTTCATCATCGGTCTCGAAACAGCTTCTCTGCCTTTGGCAGCGTTGGTCGCTTTCGACAAGAAACAATACGAATCACACGAAGCTGCCGTCAAATATATTTTCACGGCTGTATTCTCTTCGGCAATCTATATGATGGGCTTGTCTTTCGTTTACGGTTTGACCGGCTCTCTCTACTTCCACGACATTGCCGGCCGTGTGTTGGCTTATGAAAACAGCGCATTGCTTATCGTGGCATTGGCATTCGTCATCGCCGGTATCGGTTTCAAGATTTCTCTTGTACCGTTCCACTTGTGGACAGCCGATGTTTATCAGGGTGCGCCTACTTCCGTCACTTCTTACCTTTCAGTAATTTCAAAGGGTGCCGCTTCTTTCGCCGCTCTTGTCATTCTGACTCAGGTGTTCGGAACAGTCTACAGCCAGGTATGGGAATGGATGCTCTACGCATTGATTATCCTTACCATCACCATCGGTAACTTGTTTGCAATCCGTCAGGACAACATGAAGCGCTTCCTTGCGTTCTCTTCCATTTCGCAGGCCGGTTACATCATGCTCGGTGTAATTGCCAACGCAGCAATTGGTGCGGCTTCATTGGCCTACTATGTTCTCATCTACATTTTCTCCAACCTTGCCGCTTTCGGTGTTATCCAAGCTATCGAAAACAAGACAGAGAAGGTGAACATGAGCGACTACAACGGACTGTACAAGACAAATCCGAAACTTGCTTTTGCAATGATGCTTGCCATGTTCTCTCTTGGCGGTATTCCTCCGTTTGCAGGATTCTTCAGCAAGTTCTTCATCTTCTCTGCCGCTTTGCAGGAAGGAAGCGTTGCTATGTATGTTTTGGTGTTGATTGCGTTGATTAACACAATCGTTTCACTTTACTACTATTTGTTGGTTGTAAAGGCAATGTTCATCAACGACAACGACAATCCGATTCCTACGTTCAAGTCACATTGGAGCGAGCGTGCAGGTTTGGTTATCTGCGTAGCCGGTATAATTCTGATTGGCTTGATCAGTGCTATCTACACATTCCTGTTCAACGCAGCAGAAGTGAGCGGAATGTTCTAAACAATTAAAAAGTACATTTGACACATAATGCTGGTCGTTTCTCTGTGACGGAGAAACGACCAGTTTTTTTATAGTCTGTTGATTTGTGCTTTCGTGATTGAGTTTTATAAATCAGAAAAGTATTTGGGGAATTGGTAAGTTTTTGTATCTTTGAATGAGATAGGTTGTGTCTCAGAAAAAATTAAACCAGCTTGTTTTTCTGCTTTCGACTTTCACTATCTTGTAGATTATAGTAACCGGTTAATTTGAGTGATATGAGATTTTTAGTGTCAATTGTTGCGTTTTTTGTTGCCATGTGCGGTAGCCTGTTTGCACAGCAACGGGTTTCACAGGGAAAACTTGTGGAGTACAAGAACTTTAATTCAAAGTATGTCAAGCCGCGTGATGTGAACGTGTGGGTGCCGTCCGACTATAGTCGTGACAAGAAATATTCTGTATTGTATATGCACGACGGGCAGATGCTTTTCGATGCTGCAACGACGTGGAACAAACAGGAATGGAAAGTAGATGAAGAAATGGGCAAACTGCTCAGCGACAACAAACTTTCCAACTGCATTGTTGTGGCCATATCCAATGTCGAAAAGGACCGTTATTATGATTATTTCCCGCAGAAGTCGCTGAACTATCTGCCTGCCGACAGCCTTGCCAAGTTGGACGTAGCCCGTTTCAGTGCCGACAATTATCTGCATTTTATCGTTGACGAGCTGAAACCTTATATCGACAAAAATTTTTCAACCTATACCGACCCTTCACATACCTACATAATGGGTTCCAGCATGGGCGGCTTGATTTCGTTGTATGCTTTGTGTGAGTATCCAAATGTGTTCGGGGGAGCGGCATGCCTCTCTATTCATACGCCGATGGTGCTCGACGGTTCCGCTTCGAAAGCCAGAGTGTGGGCAAAGGCTTTCCGCGATTATTTGGCAGCATCGTTGCCTGAAGCTAACAGCCGCCTGATTTACATTGACCGTGGCGACCATACGTTGGATGCTTCCTATGCCGTGTTCCATCAGCAGTTGGATTCCCTGCTGACGAGCAAGGGTTGGCAGTTCCCTCAAAAAATATCGAAAATTTATCAGGGTGCAGCGCATACCGAAACCGACTGGGCAAAGCGTCTCCGGGCGCCGCTGTTGTTCTTGTTGGCGAATAAGGACACGGAACAGGTGGAGCGTATCGACCCTCCGTTCTGGTGGTGTGGAATGAACGATAGCGAACTGCAACTGATGGTGTATGGAACGAATATCGGTATGTATATTCCCGAAATTAATTATAGCGGCGTGCAGATTAAGCGGGTGGAACGAGTCGAAAGTCCCGACTATCTGTTTATCTATCTGGATGTGAAAAATGCTCTGCCGGGTAAATTCCCGATTGAATTCACGAAAGGAAAGCAGAAAATCAGCTATAAGTATGAATTGAGGGGGCGTAAGGCTCGAGCATCGGAAAAAGTGGGGTTCAATTCGTCGGATGTGGTTTATCTGTTGATGCCCGACCGTTTTGCCAACGGCAACATGGGAAACGACAAAGTGGAGATGAAGTATCCCTATACGGTCGACCGTTCGGATGTTACAGCCCGTCACGGAGGAGACCTGGCTGGGGTGAAGCGCCATATCGACTATCTGTCGGAGTTGGGAATTACGGCGCTTTGGATGACGCCTGTGCTTGAAAACGACATGGGTGAAGATTCCTATCATGGCTATGCCGCTACTGACTACTACAGGATTGATCCGCGGCTTGGAACAAATGAAGAATATGTCGATCTGGTAAAGAGTCTGCACGACAAAGGTATCAAGGTCATCATGGATATGGTGTTCAATCATTGCGGAAGCCGGCATCCGTGGATGAACGACCAGCCGACAGCCGACTGGTTCAACAGTCCGGACAGCTATGTGCAGACGAATCACGACAAAACCGTTTTCTTCGATCCTTATGCTTCCGACATCGACCGGAAGGAAATGACCGACGGATGGTTTGTCCCGACTATGCCCGACTTGAATCAGCGAAATCCGCATTTGGCAAAATATCTGATACAGAATTCCATCTGGTGGGTGGAATATGCCGATTTGAACGGGATTCGTCAGGATACGTATCCTTATTCGGATTCCGATATGATGAAGCGCTGGTGCAATGCGTTGTATGCCGAGTATCCTGACATCAATATCGTGGGTGAGGCCATGATAACGAATCCGTTCGGAGCGGCTTATTGGCAAAAGAACAGCCGTCTGAATTTCAGCGGCAATACGGACCTGAAATCCGTGATGGATTTCCATCTTTCATCGGTGGCATCGAAAGCGTTCCAGGAGGAAACTTATTGGGCCGGAGGTTTGCAGACGATATTCGAGCATTTTGTCAATGATTTCGCTTATCCGGACATCAAGAACGTGATGCGCCTTTTGGACAATCACGACATGGACCGTTTCCTCGTTGAAGAACCGAAAGATTTGAATGCGTTCAAGCAGGCCACAACTTTGCTGCTGACGATACCCGGTATTCCTCAATTGTATTACGGACATGAACTTGCATTCTACGGTTCGTCGAAAGTTGACTATGGTTACATCCGCCCGGATATGCCCGGCGGATGGATGGGCGACAGTCTGAACGTATTTGAAGAACAGGGCAGGACTGCTATCCAGCGCGAGGCTTTCAAGTTTACGAAAAACTTGCTGAACTGGCGTAAGGGCAATAAGATTATTTCTGAAGGGACGATGAAGCACTTTGTTCCGCGGAAGGGCGTTTATGTTTATGCGCGCTCTTATGAGGGTAAAACGGTGGTAGTGGTCATGAACGGCATGAAATCGGAAGTGGAACTTCCGCTTGCCCCTTATGCCGAAGTGCTGGGTAAGGCCGACAAGGCATTTGATGTCCTGACTGGACGTAATATTACTTTGCAGGACAAGTTGATGCTTGCACCGAAGGCCGTACTGTTGTTGGAGTTATAGAATTGTTGCTTGCTTGTGTTGAGTCAGGCCGGATTCCTTTCTCTAAAAGGGGAATTCGGCTTGATTTTCTTTATGAATGTGAAAAAATACAAATATTTGAACAAGATGATTAAATAATTACTTTTGGATGAATGAAGAATCATTGGAAATTGTAACTTTGTCATATATAAACACACAACAACCTAACATTTTGCGTATGAAACACTTTTTACTATCTCTCCTTCTTTCAGTCGGAGCGATTTCGGCAACAGCCGATTCATTTCTCATTGATGAGACTGAATATACTTATGATGTCCTGAGTAAAAAAGAAGTAGGTCCGGGCGTGACTTATGTCCGTCTTCGTATACCTGATTTCCCATTGAATATCAACTACATGCAGGTTGATTTAAATAATCCCTACAATCAGATTGAAACTTTCCAGGGGCAGGATGTAGTTGGAAGAACGGAATCCCTTGCCAGTGTATACGAGCGCATGAAGGCCGAAGGCCGCAAACCGTTGGCCGGACAGAACTCCAATTTCTGGGTGGTAGCGACTCAAGCTCCGTATGAATATTACTGTATGGGAGCTCCGTTTGGGGGAAGCCTTAAGGACGGTCAGATTGTGACGGAAACCAACTGCCATTCCAATTGGTGGAACGGTGGTCCTACACGTACAGGTTCTGTCGGAATTGATGCCGACAAAAAATTGTGGATAGGGGAAATGTCGTGGAAAGGAACGGTGACATCCGACAAGTGGACATCGCCTAACGAGTTTTTCCAGGTAAACAAATATTGTAACTATGGCGATGAGATGGCTTTGTTCAATTCCTATTATAACAATACGAAGCCATTCCAGACGGTGGAAACTTATCAGGAAGACGGGAAGACTCTCTATCGGTTGGTGGAAGGTCAGAATACGGAAGTGTATCTGGACTTGACCGAAGGTGCCGATTGGGCTGTCAATAAGGATTTCACGGCTGTCGTGAAGGAAGTGAAAACGAATACGAGCGGTGGTGTGTTGGGTGATTATGACTTGTGCCTGACCGGTACCGGCAGCTATAAAACTGCGCTCGAACAGCTTGAAGTGGGCGATGTCGTTACACTGAACTACGGTTGGACGCTGTATGACGGCAATGTCACTCCCGATTTTACGAATTTGGTAAGCGGTAATGCCGTGGTGATGAAGAACGGTGAACTGACAGGCCGTAACTACGATGAAAGCTACAATTCAATGGTGTATTCCCGTTCCGCCTATGGTATGAGCGAGGACGGCAAAACTTTGTATATGTTTGTGATTGACAAGTCGCTGGATGCCACTTACGGCAACTCTGCCGGATGTACTACCAGTGTGATGTGCCAAATCATGAAACAGCTCGGAGCCTGGAATGTTGTCAATGTCGATGCCGGCGGTTCTGCCCAGCTGATGGTGCAGGGTTCGGTGGTGAACCGTACGACGGAAAGTTTTCCACGTGCCGTTGCCAACGGTTGGATGGTCTATTCAACAGCTCCGGAAAGCACTACGGTGTCCCGTCTGGAATTTTTGGATCAGGAATTGTCGATTCCAGTATACAGTTCCTATAAGCCTGTGATATTGGGCTATACCGAATACGGTGATTTGATTAATGAAAATGTAGAAAATTTTGTCCTTTCCTGTGATCCGAAAATCGGAACGGTGGAAAATGGCGTGTTCTATGCCGGTGGAGAGCCGGGCACAGGTGAATTGAAAGTGGAATGCAACGGTGTAGTTTCTACAACAACCGTGAATATCATAGAGTCGGATGTGGCGTTGCGTATTTCCAATATCTTGAACGACGGACGCAGTTATCCGTTGGAAGTGCTTGCGAAAACTTCAGCCCGTGATTATGAATGCGATCCTTCCCGTTTGGCGTGGACTGTTGAAGATCCGTCGGTAGCTGTCGTAGAAAACGGTGTGCTCCGTGGATTGAAGAACGGAACAACAACCATAACCGGTACTATCGGTGATTTCAGCACAACAGCTACTGTTACCGTTGAATTGCCGGCAGGAGCGACTGAACCGGTTTATCGTACCTTCCCGACAGATTGGGATTTGAAACAAGTAGGTGGAACGGATTTGGCTGTAGAAGAATTAAACAACGGATTCACGATTTCTTACGTGGGCAACGGTTCGAGCCGAGGTGCATACATCCAGTTGCAAAGTCCGGTTCAGGTATGGAGTATGCCGAAGGCTTTGCGTGTGAAAATCAATCCGGGTAAGGCTTCAGTGAAAAAGGTAGCCGTTTCGGGAGTAAATGCTTTGGGTGAAGTTATGAGCTCCATGACATTTACAGCCGAAGAACTGCAGCAGGATGCTGAGCAGACATTTGACTTGGATTTGTCAGAATGGTTCGATATAGACGATGTAGCTGCTTATCCGCTTACGTTAAACACTTTCCGTTTGGATATGGGTACATCGGCTAAGGGCGAGAACTTTACCATTGAAGTGCCGGAATTCCTGGCCGTTTATGGGGGCGACAGCCATGTAGAGCAGTTGAATGCCGTGAATAGTGGCTTGTCGGTTTATCCGAACCCGGTAACCGGAGGAATTGCAAAAGTTCGTTGTCAGGGTGACAATGTTGTTGACGGTCTGGCTGTTGTTGCCACGCTTTCCGGAACTGTCGTACTTCAGCAACCGCTGACCTTCGATAATGGCGAAGCCAATCTTGATGTGAGCAATCTGCTTCCGGGCATGTATATTGTCCGATTGACATCTGCAAATGGAACTTATACGGGAAAAATTATAATAAACCAATAACTTAAAACCTAAAATTATGAGAATCAAATTCTTAACACTTGCGTTAGCACTTGCTACCTTGGCCAGTGCGCAGGAAGTGACCATCACCAGCCACCGGCAAATCCTGAAGGGGACGGAGAGCTGTGCCTACAATCCGGTGCTGAGCGCCGACGGGCAGCAGCTGCTGTTTTCCGGCGACAATTATACAGGCCTGAAACTGTACGATTTCAACGATGATGTCACTTCAACGATTACGAATGCCGCAATGGCAGGCTACCATCCGGAATTCTCGACAGATGGGAAGTCCGTCTACTACATGTCGCAAACGCGTCAGGATATGCGTCTTTACAGAGCGATGAACAGCTATTCCGTTGCAGCCAAATCATCTAAGGTAATCGCCGACGGCATGCGTCGGATGAATGCCCCGATTGCATTGAAGGGCGGCGTAGCCGTACAGTCGGAACGCGGTATTGAGTACAGCGGTGCAAAAAGTACGGAGACATTTGTCTATACCGAAGGCTCAGAACTGGCCGTAGTGAAGAACGGAGTGGAAAAACGCTTTACCCCGGTTGCAACCAACTATCACTACCTGTGGGAATCCTTGTCGCCGAACAAGGACAAGGTGCTGTTTTATGCCGGCGGTAAGGGTCTGTATGTTGTAGACCTCAACGGAACCGTTCTTGCCGCCCTTGGCAAGTATACGGAGCCGGTTTGGTACAACAACGACTACATTGTTGCCCAGCAGACAACCGACGACGGACATCAATTCGAGTCATCAAAGCTGGTGCTTCTGAAGGCCGACGGAACATTTGTAAAGGACTTGACGAAGCCAGAGAGCATGGCAATGAACCCGACGGCATCAGCCAAAGCCGGCCGAATTGTGTATAATACGATTGACGGCCGTATGTTTGTAATGGAAATCAATATCAAATAAAATCTGCTGAATTATGAAAAAAATAAATCTCTTTATGTTGGCTGCTGCGACAGCTGTAACTGTAAATGCGGCAGATTTGAACGGTTTGAAGATATATGTGAATCCGGGACACGGAGGTTATGATTCTGACGACCGTAATGTGGCTATCCCTCCGTATGCACTGCATGATGAAAACGGATTCTGGGAGTCGAAAAGTAATCTGGTGAAAGGTTTGGCATTGCGCGACCTGCTGGAAAGTTTTGGTACTCATGTCGACATGTCGCGAACGACGAATACTACGGCTGACGACCGAAACCTGGAGGAAATAGGTGAAGAGGCAAATAAATGCCAGTCGGACTTTTTCTTCTCCATTCACAGTAATGCCACAGGAACATCCAACCGTACAAACCAGCCGTTGATGCTGTATCGCGGTTACACGGATGACCCTGTTTTCCCGGAAGCTAAGGAAATGTCGGGAATTTTGAATAAATGGTTGTTGGATAACCAGATTTCATCTTGGTCAAGCAAGAACCAATGGCTTGCCGGTGACTGGACTTTTTATGACTGGGGTACTTCCGGATTGGGCGTTTTGCGCAAACTGACAGTTCCGGGTATGCTTTCAGAAGGTTCCTATCACGACTATATTCCGGAAACATACCGCTTGATGAATTCTGAATATTGCTGGTTGGAAGCCTACCATTTCGTACAGGCTATCATGGAATATTTTGGTACATCCGAGAAATTTACGACAGGCGTGATTGGCGGTTCACTGATGGACAGCCGTCAGATTCGTACGGATCCCGTTTATGGCACTACATTCTTTGAACATGACAAGGCGTTGCCTATTATGAATGCCACAGTAACACTGTTGAACGAAAATGGGGATGAAATCGAAACATATACCACTCAGGACCTTCCCAACGGTGTATATCTGTTCAAGAGCGTAGCTCCGGGCAACTATAAATTGAAGTTTACACATCCGGAATATCGCGACAAGGAAATTGATGTGGTTGTAGAAGCCAACAAGGTGACTTACGAAAATGTCTATATGGACCGAATCCGCAACACTCCGCCGGAAGTTGTGGAATATTCACCGGTATGGAATGAAGGAGATGATGCAGTTCTGTGCAACACGCCGGTAATTCTGAAGTTCAACTGGGATATGGATCCGCAGTCGGTAGAGGAAAACTTCTCGATTACTCCGGCAGTCGAAGGCGATTTGACATGGGAAGATTCGTATGCAACGCTGGTGTTTACTCCGAAGCGTTCTTATGAAACCAACACGCTTTATACTGTTGTTCTGAAGAAGGAGGCAAAGCATCCGGAAAACATCTCGATGACGGAAGACTTCGTCTTGAAGTTCATGACAAATGACTATAACGAGATGAAAATATTGGCAGCCTGCCCGGGCAAGGACGAAAAGGTTCATTACGACGGAGCAAAGATCAATTTCCGTTTCGACAAGCAGCCTTACACGCTGACAATCGACGACGAAATCGTTGTAACGGATGCCCAGGGTACGGAACTGGCAAGAAATTCACGTACACGAAAAGTGAGCAAGGCCACGGATGAATTCGGCTACTATCAGGTAGACTTGACGAAAGACCTGGTTCCGGGTGCCACTTATACGGTAAACGTGTCCGGCGACTTGAGAGACCAATACGGCATTAAGATCTCCGGTCCTCAGACATACCAGTTCGTGGCTGTCGATGCGTCGGAAGAGTATGCTGATTTTGCCAAAGTCAACGGTATGGACGATGCCGATGTTCTGGTTGCCGATGCGGAATCCAGTGTCGGAACGACGGCAGTGGCAGCCGCCCGCAACACGTCCACGAAACTCGAGGGAACGGCATCCAGCAAACTTACCTATACGTTCTCTTCCACGGAAGGCGGTAATGCCGTTTACGGTTTTGCAACAGTACCTGAACGTAAGTTCACGAATGCCGACGCCTTGGGCGTGAAAGTTTACGGTGATGTCAGCAACAATGTCCTATACGCAGACTTTACAACTGCCGAAGGTGCCGATGTGAAGGTGAAGGTTTGCGATCTGGGCTATATTGGCTGGCATAGTTGCGCCGTTGACCTGACTGTTCTGGAAGCCGGAAAGGAATACACGCTGAAGGGATTTGAAATAGCCCAGGCCGGCGGTCAGATCAGCAAAACTGGAACAGTCTATGTCGACAATGTTTCCGTAGGCGGTGCCGGATCAAGCGTGAACGACATTGAGATTGCAGGTCTCCGCCTGTATCCGAATCCGGCAAGCGAGCTTCTTATCGTCAATGCCGACTCGTTTATCGCCGGAGTTGAACTGTATTCAATCGACGGCAAACTGATGGCGAAGGCCAGTGGAAACGTGGTGAATGTCAGCGAATTGCCAACCGGTAATTATGTGGCTAAGATTTACACCAACGACGGTTTTGCAACGAAGAAAGTAGTAGTGCGTCACTAATGCTTATTTACCAAATATCAGCAAATGCAGCCTAAATGGGCTGCATTTGTTGTTTATCAGTGCTGTAAAACATAAGCACAAGTTCTTGTAAATATAGGCTTGTGTTTAAATTTTTCGTATTTTTGTGGAACGTATACTCAATTTTAATACTCTATGAAAATTATAGCAGACAGCAGTGCTTCCCGTACAGAATGGATTTTAGTTGATGGTACCGATATAGTAGAACATGCCTTTACAAAAGGATTGAATCCGTTTTTCTTGACACGTCGCGATATTAGCCATACAATTCGTTTGGAACTTTCCGATGCATTTTTCAAAAAGCGCTGGGAGCATATTCATTTCTATGGGGCCGGTTGCTCGAATGCTGAAAAGAAAAAAATCGTAGAGGCTTCGTTGGTTGCCCAGTTTAAGACTCCTGTTACGGTTGAAAGCGACTTGCTGGGGGCTGCTCGAGGGTTGCTGATTCACGAAAAAGGAATTGCCTGTATTCTGGGCAGTGGTTCCAATTCATGTTATTACGATGGAAAAGGCGTAGTTAAAAACGTGAAGTCATTGGGATTCATACTTGGTGACGAGGGGAGTGGGGCATATATCGGAAAATTGTTCGTAAGCGACTGTCTGAAAGATATTGCACCGGCTCATTTGCGCAACTCGTTCTATGAGTATTTGCAGCTAACGCCTGATGAAATCATGTCGTCGGTTTACGATAATCCGATTCCGAACACGGCGTTGAGTACGTATTCCCGTTTCCTGATGGACAAACTGGATGTGGATTATGTCTATAATCTGGTGTATTCGAGTATCGATGCCTTTTTTGTCCGCAATGTGTTGCAGTATGACTATGCCGGACAGAATGTGTCGTTTGTCGGCTCGAATGCCTGTGCTTATTCTGGGGTATTGACAGAGGTGGCGAAAAAGTATGGCATTACCATTCAGAAGATTTTGCCGAGTTCGGTGCCCGGATTGGTGAAGTACCATGCCACAGGGCTATAAATGCAAAACTAAAATAATGTAGCCAAATATTAAATAATGTTGGCTTTGAATAAATCCTTAATCTAAATTTTCATGAACTAATCAGTTTGTAGTAAATTTGCGCATATATACTCAAATAAATAAAAACGACCTTAAAATTCATAATCGTGCGCAGGGCTTTTATTTTTGCAATGATGGCGGCAAGTGCCGCATTATGCGAAGCGGGTATTACTCCGTTGGACTCATTAACCAATGAGTCGATAAATGTAGTGTTAAATCAGTCGTTGCCTGAAACTTTGCAAATTGGCAAAGTGAAAGTGGCAAGTGCCGCTGTTGACCAAAAGAAAAAAACTGTAAGCTTGGATTTCAACAAAATCTTCGGCTATATTCCCATGTCCGACAGTTATCTGAAAGATGTGGAAACGATGGTGCGTGAGAAGCTCCCTGCTCAATATGCCGGCTATAAATTGAAACTGACTGTTGAGGGGCGTGATGTGGCCGACTTTTTGCCGGAAGCTAAATTTGACTATAAAAAATCGAAAAAACATCAGCCGTTCATCTATGAGGTTGATAATACACGTCATCCGAAAAAAGGTCTTGACGGAAAAATCATAGCCATGTGGCAAAGCCACGGATGGTATTTCGAACAGAAGGAAAACCGTTGGGAATGGCAGCGTGCACGTATTTTCCAGACGGTGGAGGACCTTTACACTCAAAGCTATGTGATTCCCTACCTGATGCCGATGTTGGAAAATGCCGGAGCGTATGTCATGAGCCCGCGTGAACGCGATACGAACAATGTTGAAATCATCATAGACAACAACGGCGGACTGGCTGCCAATGGCGGATATACCGAGCAGGGTGGAGAATATTCCTGGGCGGAAAGTTCGGATGCCGGTTTTGCATACCTGAAAAAGGTTTATGAAGGTTTCGACAATCCGTTCAAGCAAGGTACATATCGTACCGTTCAAACGTCCAAAGGCAAACAGTTGTCAATGGCAAAATGGTCGGCTTCCATTCCAAAGGATGGCGAATACGCCGTTTATGTTTCCTATGCTACTTTGCCTAACAGTACGGAAGACGCCCACTATACGGTTCATGAAGCCGGTGGCGACCGTCAGTTTGTCATCAATCAGAAAATGGGTAGCGGCACATGGATATATTTGGGTCACTTCTTCTTCAAGAAAGGACAGCAGACACTGGTTTCTCTCAGCAATGAGTCGAAAAAAGGTGGTAGAATCGTGACTGCCGATGCCGTTAAAATCGGTGGAGGTTATGGTAATATTGCCCGGAAAGTGTCGGATGTCGTAACGGAAAATGTGAAGAGTGCCGATGCCGACAAGACAGAGGCTAAGGAAGTGAAGTCACGAATAAAGAGTGTCTATAAAGTGAGCGGATATCCTCGCTATACGGAAGGAGCACGCTATTGGTTGCAATGGGCCGGAATCCCTGATTCTGTCTATTCTCCTTCCAAGGGAGCTAACGATTATACAGACGATTACCGCTGTCGAGGCACATGGGTCAACTACCTGGCTGGCGGATCCGATGTTCTGCCTAACAACAAGGGTTTGAACATCCCTGTCGACCTTGCATTTGCATTCCACTCGGATGCTGGTACGACAATGGACAATACCATCATTGGAACATTGGGTATCTACTTTACGAATAATGGCGACAAGTATGTCAATGGTACGGACCGTATGGTATCGCATCAGCTGACAAACTATGTGATGACGAACATTGTTAATGATGTCCGTGCTCAATTCGATTCGCAGTGGGCACGTCGTGGAATGTGGGATGCTTCCTATTTTGAGGCCCGTGTTCCGGAAGTGCCGACAATGTTGCTCGAACTCCTGTCGCACCAGAATTTTGCCGACATGCGTTATGGCCTTGACCCGAAATTCCGTTTCACGGTCAGCCGTGCCATTTACAAAGGCATGGTACAGTTCTTTGCGAAAATGGAAGGCAAGGACGATTATGTGATACAACCGCTACCGGTCAACAGTTTTGCCATTGACAAGAAGGATGCAAACAAGTTTGTCCTCTCTTGGAAAGAAACCGTTGATACGTTGTGCGACCGTGCACAACCTACAGCCTACGTGATTTACGAACGGGTTGCCGACGGTGGTTTCCGTCAGTTGGCTGTGACTTCTTCAACGAATTACGAAGTAACGGTGAACGACAACCTTATTCATAGCTATAAAGTTGTAGCGATGAACGACGGAGGTTTGAGCTTCCCGTCAGAAATTCTGGCTTTGGGCGTGGCTAAGGAGTCGAAAGGCGACGTGCTTGTTGTCAACGGTTTCACCCGCGTTTCCGCTCCTGATTCCTTTGATTTTGATAACGGTATCGCCGGTTTCTATGATTCCCGTGACGGCGGCGTACCTTATAAGTCTGACATTTGCTTCATCGGTGACATGTACGAATTCCGCCGTGAAGTGCCTTGGACAAGCGACGATTCGTCAGGTTTCGGAGCAAGTCGTGCCAACTACGAAGACAAGGTGGTTGCCGGAAACACGTTTGACTATCCTTACATGCACGGCGAAGCTATCATGAATGCCGGCTATTCATTTGTTTCCACTTCGTTGAAATCGGTTGAGTCGGGATACGACATGAAGAAATACGGTATGACCGACTTGATTTTGGGCAAGCAGAAACGAACTCAGTCGGGTAGAGGCGAAAAGCCTGACATGTACCAAATCTATTCTCCTGAATTGCAAAATGCCGTCAAAGCCTACTGTGAAAACGGCGGTGACATCTTGATTTCCGGTGCATACGTGGCAACCGACGTTTGGGACAACAAGAAGGCTACAGAAGAAACCCGTAAGTTCGCTTCTGATGTGTTAGGCTACAAATGGCGTATCGGTCAGGCGAGCATCATGGGCAAGGCTTATATGGTTCCGACTTATTTCGATTCTTTCGGAGACTTGAATCTGGAGTATTACACGACATTGAATTCCGATTTCTATGCCGTTGAATCGCCTGACGCTCTGTATCCGACTTTCGACGACAAAGGTTGCGCACTGCTCCGCTATACGGAAAACAATATTCCTGCGGCAGTTGTCAATGACTTTGACACTTATAAGACTTGCATCGTAGGTTTCCCATTTGAAACCATCAAGAGCGACGACGCCCGCAATACGTTGATGAAGGAAGTGCTTGAGTTTTTCAATAAATAAATATGAGTTATAGTAACGAATAGAAACATTATATAAATATGAGAACAATCAATTGTTTTATCCCGTTTCTTAACGCTGAGCAGGTTAAGGCTACGGTTGCAGGTTTGAAAGCTTGCGAATTAGTGAATAATATTTATCTTTTGGCTGGTGCCGATGCTGAAGGCGAAGTTGAAGGTTGTGAGAAAATTGAAATCAAGGGCTTGAACAGCAGCGATACGATGAAGAAAATCGCAGCAAAGGCCGATGCCGATTATGTGTTGCTTTACACCAAATTCAATACCTTGGAATTCGGAATGTTTGCTATCGAACGTATGGTTCGTATTGCCAACGATTCAGCTGCCGGTATGGTTTACGCCGACCACTACAATGTTGTTGGCGAAACTCGCAATAATGCTCCGGTTATCGACTATCAGAAGGGTAGTCTCCGTGACGATTTCGACTTCGGTTCTGTCCTTTTCTTCAATGCCGCTGTTTTCAAGAATGCAGTTGCCAAGATTGACAAGGAATATGAATTTGCAGGTCTTTACGATGTCCGCCTGAAAATTTCTCAGGAAGCTGAATTGGTTCACATCAATGAATACCTCTACTCAGATGTAGAACTCGATACTCGCAAGAGCGGTGAAAAGATTTTCGACTATGTTGATCCGAAAAACCGTGGCGTGCAAATCGAAATGGAACAGGCTTGTACTGCCCATTTGAAAGCTATCGGCGGTTATCTTGCTCCTGAATTCAAGAAAATCGAATTCAGCGCCGGCAATTTCGAATATGAAGCTTCTGTCATTATTCCGGTACGTAATCGTATCCGCACTATCCGCGATGCCATCAAATCGGTTTTGGCACAGAAAACAAACTTCAAGTTCAACCTTATTGTTATCGATAACCATTCAACAGACGGTACAACAGAGGCAATCGACGAATTCAAAAACGACGAACGTGTCATTCACATAATCCCTGAACGTAACGATTTGGGTATCGGTGGTTGCTGGAATATGGGTGTTCATCACGAAAAATGTGGTAAATTTGCCGTTCAGTTGGACAGTGATGACGTTTATAAGGATGAAAACACATTGACTACTATGGTCAATGCATTCTACGAACAGAACTGTGCAATGGTAGTAGGTACCTATATGATGACCGATTTCAACATGAACATGATTGCTCCGGGTATCATCGACCACAAGGAATGGACACCGGAAAACGGACGCAACAACGCATTGCGTATCAATGGTTTGGGCGCTCCGCGTGCATTCTATACTCCGGTTCTCCGCGAAGTGAAAGTGCCGAACACAAGCTATGGTGAAGACTACGCGCTGGGTTTGAACTTCTCTCGTGAATACCAGATTGGTCGTGTTTATGACGTAGTTTACTTGTGCCGTCGTTGGGACGACAACTCCGATGCATCTCTTGATGTAACGAAGATGAACGCCCACAACTTGTACAAGGACCGTATCCGTACTTGGGAACTTCAAGCACGTATCGCTTTAAATAAAAAGAAATAAAGTCAAAAAATGACAGTAAACAAAGATATCGTCCGTTCGTTCATTGAAAAGCAATTGAACGTTTGGGACACTGCAAAAAACAATTTTGAAGCACTCAAAGGCGTTAAGGTGAAAAGTTTTACCGTCAGAAATTCCACTGTAAAAGTGCAGTTTAACCCGGCTCGCATCGTTTCTTCTGCAGCCAAGGTCGACGCTAAATCCCTTAAGGAACGCAAGTGCTTCTTGTGTGAGTCTAATCGTCCGGCAGTCCAGGAAGGACTGCCGTGGGACGGTTATACGGTATTGATTAATCCGTTCCCAATCTTCCCGAAGCATCTGACAATTCCTGACAACAGCCATACGGATCAGAAAATTCAAGGCCGTATAGCCGACATGATGAACTTGACCAGGGATTTGGAAGAATATACGTTGTTCTACAACGGTCCTAAATGTGGCGCTTCTGCTCCTGACCACATGCACTTCCAGGCCGGTAACCGCGGATTCATGCCTATTGAAGAGGATATCCTTTCAGCAAAGACAGAAGTGGTTGTCAAGGCCGACAAGGGCGAATTGTGTCTCGTGAAGGGATTGGCCGAAAGCTGTTTCCTTATCCGTACTACGGATGTCGAAACGGGTGTGTCGCTGTTCGGACAACTGTATGGCGCTCTTACGGTTCCGGAGGGCGAAGTTGAGCCAATGCTGAACATTCTTTGCTGGTTTGAAAAGGGAACCTGGTATCTTGTTGTGTTCCCGCGCAAGCTCCACCGTCCGACCTGCTATTTTGCCGAGGGCGATGCCAATATTCTTATCAGTCCGGCTTCCGTTGATATGGGCGGTGTCTTTATCACTCCGCTTGAAAAGGACTTTGAAAAAATTTCAGCCGCCGACATCCAGACTATTCTTGATGAGGTATGCTTGAGCGAAGCTGAGGCTGAAGAAATTGCTAACAAACTTAAATGAAAAATACTCCTATTGCTATGTCACAACCGCAAGTGAAAGTCGGCATAATGAATGAGCCGTCAATTAGATTTATATTCCCGTCGGAATATTTCGTCGACGGGAAACCCGTGAAAGGCGAACAGTTGGCCGAAATAAAGGACGGAAAAGTGCTTTGGAACGGGCAACTGTTTGACACCGTAGAATTTGTACCGGGCAATGTCGAAACAGATTATTTTGAACTTTGCGACGTTACTATCGGTGTCAATTTCCACTGGGAACGTAAGGAAAATCAGTCTTTTCGCGGCTCATTGCATCTGATTGTCGAAAACAACCAGGTGACTGCTATCAATGTTCTTCCGATTGAGGAATACTTGTTGAGCGTCATTTCTTCCGAAATGAGCGCCACAGCCTCGTTGGAGTTGCTCAAGGCCCATGCTGTCATTTCCCGCAGCTGGCTTCTTGCGCAAATCGAAAAGAACAAGCAGTTGACCGACAACAGCGGCGAGTACTCATCCTGCACGCAGACCGACACCGAACTGGTGAAATGGTACGACCGTGAGGACCATGTGAACTTCGACGTCTGTGCCGACGACCACTGCCAGCGCTATCAGGGCATCACCCGTGAGTCGACAGCCAAGGTTCGCGAGGCTATCAAGGCTACATGGGGGCAGGTGCTCACTTACAACGGTGTGCTTTGCGATGCGCGTTTTTCCAAATCGTGTGGCGGTGTTTTTGAAGAATTCGAAAACTGCTGGGAACCGAAGCACTATGATTATCTCGTAGCCCGTCGCGACGGAGAGAATCCAATGGATTTCCCCGATTTGACTGTTGAGGAGAATGCCCGCGAGTGGATTCTGAATGCACCTGCGGCTTTCTGTAACACACACGACAAGAAGATTCTTTCGCAAGTGTTGAACAGCTACGACCAGGAAACTACCGATTTCTACCGTTGGAAAGTGGAATATACGCAGGAAGAGCTGGCTGCGCTCATCAAGAGCCGTTCGGGTGTTGACTATGGAGAAATCTTGGATCTGATACCGGTAGCACGCGGAACATCGGGCCGTCTGTATCGTTTGAAAATTGTAGGAACAAAAAAGACACAGATTATCGGCAAGGAACTTGAAATCCGCCGTACGTTGTCGCCTTCACATCTTTACAGCTCGGCTTTTGTAGTTGAAAAAGAGGGTAAGGAAGGTGAAATTCCGTCGAAGTTTACTTTGATAGGTGCCGGTTGGGGACATGGTGTCGGTTTGTGCCAGATTGGAGCGGCAGTAATGGGCGAAAAAGGCTACAACTATCGTCAGATTCTCCAGCATTATTTCATTAACTCAGAAATAACCGAACTTTATTCAAAATAAACAAGAAATGGAAAAAGTTGCAACACGAAATCCGTGGGCATGGATTCCCACACTATATTTTGCACAAGGCATTCCTTTTATTTTCATCAATATGGTGACAATGGTGCTGTTCACGCAGCTTGGAATGTCGGAAACCGATGCCGCCCTCTATACCGGTTGGCTTTATCTGCCCTGGGTTATCAAACCGTTCTGGGGTCCGATTGTCGACATCATCAAAACTAAACGCTGGTGGACTGTGGTCATGCAGATCTGCGTGGCTGTCGGTTTGGCCTGCATTGCATTTACGATGCCGTTGCCTACGAAGGCAGAAATCGCTGCAGGCGTGCCTGTAAGTGCCTTCTCCCTTTGTCTGTTCTTTTATTTCATCACTGCATTCTGTTCAGCCACTCATGATATTGCTTCCGATGGTTTTTACATGATTGCCCTCAACCCGAACCAGCAAAGTATGTTTGTCGGAATCCGTTCGACATTCTATCGTTGTGCCAATGTGTTCGGTCAGGGAGGTCTTGTGATGATTGCCGGAGCTTTGGAGGCCTATTTCGATACGGCTCACGCCTGGATGTGGACTGTTGCCAGTTGTGCTGCATTCTTTGCCGTGGTTTCCATTTGGCACCTGTTCATCCTTCCGACTCCTAAAAACGATATGGCCGTTGGCGGTGACATCAAGGCAAAAAGCATTGGTGGAATTCTTCAGGAATTTGCCGGTTCGTTTGTCACCTTCTTCAAGAAAAAACATGTGGTGCTGGCAATGCTCTTCATGTTGCTTTACCGTTTGCCTGAAGCACAGGTGGTGAAACTTTGTCAGCCGTTCTTGTTGGCTTCACGCGAAGCAGGCGGACTGGGCATGACGCAGACAGAAGTAGGTTTTGCCTATGGTACGCTTGCCATCATCGGCTTGACTGTGGGTGGTATCATCGGTGGTATCTGTGCTTCTCACGGAGGCCTTCGCAAATGGATTTGGCCGATGGCACTTGCCACATCGCTCAACTGCGTAGCCTATGTGATTCTTTCTACCGTTCAGCCGGATTACAGCACTGTAGGCGGTAAGGTGATAACATTTTCTGCCATCATCCTTGAACAATTTGCCTACGGTTTTGGTTTTACAGCATTCATGCTTTTCATGATGTACTTTGCTGAAGGTCCCTACAAGACTTCCCACTATGCTATCTGTACGGCATTTATGGCATTGGGAATGATGCTCCCGGGTATGGCTGCCGGTTGGATTAAGGAAGTGCTTTTGGGCAACTCTTATGTGAATTTCTTCTTCTGGGTACTTGGTTGTAACCTTGCAACGTGGCTTGTAACGGCTCTTGTACGCCGTCATATTGACCCGAGCTATGGTGCTAAACATTAAAAAGGTATGAAAAAAAATATATTGACAGCAATTATAATGTGCGCAGCCTCTCTCGTTGCTACCGCTCAGGTGAAGCCGGGAGTGGAGGTGCTTCGCGACCACGGGTTCAAGGAATTGGCAGGCAAGCGTGTCGGTCTGATTACCAACCCGACAGGTGTCGACAACAATTTGAAGTCGACAGTCGACATTCTTCACGATGCTGAAAATGTTGAATTGGTTGCATTGTTCGGCCCGGAACATGGCGTACGCGGCGATGTTCATGCAGGCGACGAATTTGGAAACTCTGTTGACCCTGCAACCGGGGTGAAAGTTTATTCCATTTTCGGAAAGACAAAAAAGCCGACAGCTGAAATGCTGAAGGGCATTGATGCTTTGGTCTACGACATTCAGGACATCGGTTGCCGTTCGTTCACATTCGTCAGCACGCTTGGTCTTGCATTGGAGGCTTGTGCTGAAAATGATGTGGAATTTGTCGTTCTCGACCGTCCGAACCCTCTTGGCGGTAACCGTGTGGAAGGTAATTTGGTGGAGGACGGATTCTATTCGTTCGTCAGCCAGTTCAAGATTCCGTATCTCTACGGTCTGACGCCGGGTGAGATGGCCCGCTACTTGAACGGTGAAAGAATGGTGGCCGGAGGAAAGCAGGCCAAACTGACTGTCGTACCGATGGAAGGCTGGACCCGCGACATGACATTCGACAAGACCGGCATGCCTTGGATTCTCCCTTCTCCTCACATTCCTCAGCCTGTAACCTCTTATTATTATCCTGCTACGGGTATTTTGGGTGAACTTTATTATGTTTCAATCGGTGTCGGCTACACGTTGCCGTTCCAGTTGATTTGTGCCGACTGGATTAATGCCGAACAGTTCGCCGCCCGTATGAATACTCTTAATCTTCCGGGTGTAAAATGCCGTGCCATCTACATCAAGCCGTTCTATTCAACCGGAAAGGGCGAGAACTTGCAGGGTATTCAATTCTATATCGACGATACGCCGGAATCAAGCCTCACCTTGTTGCAGTTCTATGCAATGCAGGTATTGGCTGAAATGTATCCCGATAAGAAAATTTTTGAAACGACAACTGACAAAAGCCGTTTCAATATGTTTGACAAAGTGTGCGGAACCGACCAGATTCGCTTACGCTTTTCAAAGAACTACAAAGTGAGCGACATCATTGACTATTGGACGAAAGATGCCGCTGCTTTCAAAGCCAAGTCAAGTAAGTATTATTTATATAAATAACATCATTGCACACAGCCGTCGCCCTTTGGTTGGCGGCTGTGTGATAAATTTCTATTAAGGAAATGAAGGAAACGTATCAGTCTTATCTTAACGAAATTCAGAAATTTATACCTAAGGACAGAGTGTATACCGATGATTTGCGCCGTCTGGCATGGGGAACCGATGCCGGCTTCTATCGTATGATTCCGCAAATTGTGGTTCGCTCGAAGAACGAAGAGGAAGTGTCGAAACTTTTGGAAATTGCCCATCGGATGAAATTGCCGGTGACTTTCCGTGCCGCGGGAACCAGTTTGTCGGGGCAGGCAATCAGTGATTCTATCCTAATCGTTGCAGGTAAGAATTGGGAGGACTATTCCGTTTCCGCAGACGCATCGACCATCACCGTTCAGCCGGGCATTATCGGCGAACGTGTCAATCAGATTCTGCTGAAGCATGGCAGAATCTTCAGCCCTGACCCTGCTTCCAAGAAGGCGGCAATGGTCGGCGGTATTATTATGAACAATGCTTCGGGAATGAACTGCGGAACTCATGCAAACAGTGACCGGATTCTGAAATCAGTCCGCATTGTGCTTGCCGACGGAACTGTACTCGACACCGGCAATGAAGAAAGCAAGGCCGCATTCCGACGCTCTCATCCTGATTTTATACGAAAAATCGAGGAATTGCGCGATATGATAGCCGCCGATAAGGAGCTGTCAGAGCGTATCCGCTATAAGTATTCCATTAAAAATGTAACGGGTTTGAACATTTATCCTTTCGTGCTCTATACCGACCCGTTTGAAATTATCTCCCACTTGATGGTGGGTTCGGAAGGAACATTGGCATTCCTCTCGGAAGCTACCATGGCTACCGGACACCTTTATCCTTATTCTGCCAGTGCGATGCTGTATTTCTCCGACATCAAGGAGGCTTGCCGTGCTGTCGTTGCCATGAAGAAAGGACCGGTTCACGGTGCCGAGCTGCTCGACAAGAAGTCGCTTTCGTCCGTCAATGATACCACCGGCGAAGGTTTGACAGCCGTATTGACCGAAACAAAGGCCGACACGAAAGAGGAATTGGAAGCCAACATTGCTGAAATAAAGAAAATTCTGGAACCTTTCCAACTCTATAAACCGGCATACTTTACTGACAAGCCGGAAGAATATTCCCAATATTGGGCCATCCGTTCGGGTATTTTCCCGTCGGTAGGCGGTACTCGCCGTTTGGGCACTACCGTTTTGATTGAAGATGTGGCTTTCCATATCGAAAACTTGCCGGAAGCTACGCTCGATTTGCAGGAAATGCTCGAGAAGTTTGGGTATGACGACGCCTGCATTTACGGTCATGCCCTCGAAGGCAATTACCACTTTATCATCTCCCAGTCGTTCGACACGCAGGAAGAAGTCGACAAATACAAGAACCTCATGCTGGAGGTGGAAAAACTTGTCATTGACAAATACGACGGCTCGTTGAAGGCCGAACACGGAACAGGACGTAACATGGCTCCGTTTGTGAAAAGCGAATGGGGCGAGAAGGCTTTTGGCATCATGAAGGCTGTGAAACAGCTGTTCGACCCGGATGGTATTCTTAACCCTGGTGTCATCTTCAACGACGACCCCGAATGCTTCATAAAGGGCATGAAACCGATGCCGTTGACCAATCCTCACGTTGACCGTTGTATCGAATGCGGTTTCTGCGAAGTCAACTGTCTGACTTGCGGTTTCTCCATTTCATCGCGTCAGCGTATCATTATCCAACGTGAAATTTCCCGCTTGAAAACGACGGGCGAAGATCCTGAACGCCTGAAACGTCTGGAGGACGGATTCAAATATCTGGGCAATCAGACCTGTGCCGGCGACGGATTGTGCAGCACATCCTGTCCGATGAAAATCAATACGGGCGAAATGATACACGACATTCGTAGTGCGGCTCTTCCCAAGGGCAGTCTCGGATACAAGACGGGTGATTTCGCAGCCAATAATTTCTCTTTAGTCAAGGCTTCGCTTCGTCCCGTGCTTTCTGTGGCATCTGCGGCCCAAAGCGTATTGGGCGACAAGGGTGTAACGGCTGTTGGCAGTGCGTTGCACAAGATAGGTTTCCCGTTGTGGACACCGTTTATGCCTAAGGCCTATTATCCGCATGCAATTGCCCAGACGGCATCGCCGCGGAAAGTGGTCTATTTCCCGAGCTGTATCAACCAGACCATGGGACATACGGCAAAGGGCGGAGTGAAAACTCCACTAATCGACAAGACGGTTGAGCTGATTCAAAAGGCCGGCTATGAAGTGATATTCCCGAAGAATATGAAAAATCTGTGCTGCGGTACGATTTGGGTGAGCAAGGGTATGCTTGACATTGCCGACCGTAAGGCGAAAGAACTGGAAGACGCTCTGTATGAAGCCTCGGAGAAAGGCAAATACCCGATTTTGTGCGACCAGAGTCCGTGTCTGCACCGCATGCGCGAAGTGATGAAGCGACTGAAGTTGTATGAACCCGTTGAGTTCATCTACGACTTCCTGGCTGAACATCTCGAATTCAAGCAGACCGACGAGCCGATTGCATTGCACATCACCTGCTCTTCACGTCACATGAACCTTGAAAAGAAGTTCCTTGCACTGGCACGGCTTTGCTCATCGAACGTGATGATACCAGAAGAAGTAGGCTGTTGCGGATTTGCCGGCGACCGTGGTTTTACGCATCCGGAAGTCAACCGCTACGCATTGCGCAAATTGCGTCCGCAGCTTGAAAAGGCACACGTTAAGCGTGGTTTCTCCAATAGCCGTACGTGTGAAATCGGGTTGAGCACAAATTCTGGTATTCCGTATCAGTCTATTGTGTATCTGGTAGATGAATGTACAACCAAAAAAGCATAATAATTGATGACAACAACTGAACCTATCAAGAAAACCTCAAAGCGTATACTTGCGCTCGATATCCTTCGCGGTATCACGATTGCCGGTATGATTATGGTGAATAATCCCGGCTCATGGGGCGCAATTTATGCACCCTTGGAACATGCCAGCTGGCATGGGCTGACTCCAACCGATCTGGTGTTTCCATTTTTCATGTTTATCATGGGTATTTCCACCTACATTTCGCTGCGGAAATATAACTTCACCTATTCCCATGCCACATTGGTGAAAATTGTGAAGCGCACCATTGTAATATTTTTAATCGGTTTAGCCATCGGCTGGTTCAGCAGGTTCTGTTACGGACTGTCCGGTGCCGACGAGACATTGCCGTTGGGTGAGCGGATACTCCATGCCGCCAACAGCTTCGGCTCCTTGCGTATTTTGGGTGTCATGCAGCGTCTTGCCTTGTGCTATTGCGCCGCTTCCATCATAGCCATTACCGTAAAGCATGTGCGTATTCCCTATATTATTGGTGGAATTCTTGTCGTTTACAGCGCAATACTGCTGCTTTTCAACGGCCTTGAATTTTCACTCGACAACATTATTTATACTGTCGACCATGCACTGTTTGGCGATGCCCATCTCTATAAGGACACGGTGTCCTCAATGATTGGAACCGTTCAAAGTTCGTCGGAATATTCATTGCAGATTTTCCAGCGCCACACTTATCCAATCGACCCGGAAGGCTTGTTGAGCACATTGCCCTCTATTGCCCATGTGCTGATAGGTTTCTGTTGCGGACAAATCATTGTCAATGTTAAGGATAATAATTTACGGGTAATGAATTTCTTTATTATTGGAACTATTCTTACCTTTGTTGGCTTTTTGTTCAGTTATGGAATTCCAATCAACAAAAAGATCTGGTCTCCGACTTTTGCCCTGACTACTTGTGGCTTGGCTGCCAGTCTGCTTGCGCTATTGATTTGGATTATTGACATTAAGGGCTATAAAAAATGGACAAGATTTTTTGAAGCATTTGGCGTCAATCCGTTGTTCATGTATGTTCTGGGAGGTGTCCTGGGCATTTTGTTCAACACTGTACCCATAGGTGGCCATTCAATTCACACTTGGCTGTATTCCGAAGCGTTTGTAACGTGGTTCGGCGACAAGACATTTGCCTCTTTGGTCTATGCACTTGTATTTATAGCCATAAATTGGTCTATCGGTTACATTTTGTATAAAAAGAAAATTTACATAAAGATATGATTTTAATTGCAGATTGTGGTTCCACCAAGATTGATTGGTGTGTAGTGAATGATGGGAAAGTAGTAGAACAGATTTTCACATCGGGTATTAATGCTCTTTTGATGACGGAAGAGCAGATTCGTAATACGCTTGCGTCAGAGTTGGCCGAGAAAGTAAAAGGATATGCCATTGAAAGTGTGTATTACTATGGTGCCGGCTGTCTTTTTGATGACATTTGCGCTAACGTACGCCGTGCAATTGCTTACAATGTGCCTACCGCAAAAAAGATTGAGGTTCACAGCGACTTGCTGGCTGCCGCACGTGCTTTGTGCGGTCAGAAAGAGGGCATTGCCTGCATTTTGGGAACAGGTTCCAATTCTTGCTACTATGACGGTAAAGAAATTGTCGACAATGTGTCGCCGCTGGGATATATCCTTGGCGATGAGGGCAGTGGCGCCGTTTTGGGCAAACTGCTTGTCGGTGATGTGCTCAAAAATCAGTTGCCGAAGGAACTGTGCGACAAGTTCTTGGCTGAATACGACCTTGACCGCCAGAAAATTATTGAAGGTGTCTACAAGAAGCCTGCCGCTAACCGCTTCCTGGCTTCCTTGTCGCCGTTCTTGATCAAGAACATCGAAGAACCGGCCATTCACCGTCTTGTGCTGAATGCATTTAAGTCGTTCTTTGTCCGTAACATTGAGAACTACAAGAATTACAAGTCCATGCCTGTCAATTTTGTCGGCTCGGTAGCATTCTACTACAAGGATGTGTTGGCTGAAGCTGCTAAGGCTCTCGACATTACTATCGGAACAATCATCAAGAGTCCGATGGAAGGTTTGGTAAAATATCATTCAAATTAAATATATTAGAAACTATGGCATTTGTAAAGATTAGTGAGCAATCTTCACTTTACAACGATTTAGAGAAAAAGTCCGTACGCGAGATTCTGGAAGAAATCAATACGGAAGACCACAAGGTTGCCGATGCAGTGGCTAAGGCTATCCCGCAGATTGAAAAGCTCGTTACCGGAATTGTTGAACGGATGAAAAAAGGCGGTAGAATTTTCTATATCGGTGCCGGTACATCCGGCCGTCTTGGCGTTTTGGATGCCTCTGAAATTCCTCCGACATTCGGAATGGACCCTTCTTGGGTAATCGGTCTGATTGCTGGTGGGGATATTGCTCTGCGTAATCCGGTAGAAAATGCTGAGGACGATACGGCACAGGGTTGGAAGGATCTCGAAGCCTATAAGGTAAATCAAAAGGATACGGTTATCGGTATTGCCGCATCCGGTACAACTCCTTATGTGATTGGTGCCTTGAAGGAAGCACGTGCTCATGGCTTGCTTACTGCTGCCATCACGAGCAATCCTGACGCTCCTGTTTCTGAAGTGGCCGAAATTCCTATCGAGATGATTGTCGGTCCGGAATATGTGACAGGTAGCTCCCGTATGAAATCAGGTACAGGTCAAAAAATGATTTGTAACATGATTACTACTTCCGTCATGATCAAGATGGGCCGTGTGAAAGGCAATAAGATGGTGAACATGCAGCTTACAAACGCCAAGTTGGTTGACCGCGGTTCACGCATGGTTGCTGAAGAACTTGGTCTGCCTTACGATGAGGCTAAGCGTCTGCTTCTTCTTCACGGTTCTGTAAAGGTGGCTGTAGATGCTTATCGTTCGGAACACTAAAAAGAGAAAGGTGTCATTTATGAAAAAATGGATTCTTGCAACGGCTATGGCTGTATTGGGATTGACGGCGGCTGAGGCACAGGAAAAATACGAGTACAATGAATTCTATTATCAGCGTACTACCTTGTTTCAGCAACTTCCTATTCATTCAACCGACATCGTTTTTCTTGGCGACAGCCAGACTAACGGGTGCGAATGGAGCGAGTTGCTGGGCAACCCTAATGTCAAGAACCGTGGCATTTCCTCGGATGTCATACAAGGTTTTTCCGACCGTCTTGAACCTATCTTGAAAGGCAAGCCCGCCAAAATATTTGTGTTGGGGGGTGTCAACGATGTGTCGCACAATCTGAGCGCCGACAGCATCGCTACGGCAATGAAGAACCTGCTTGTCAAGATTAAGAAGGGAAGTCCGAATACAAAGATTTATTTGCAGAGTCTTCTTCCTATTGACAACAGTTTCAAGCGCTATAAGGCGATGATTGGTAAGGAACAGACAATTCTGGATGTGAATGTCCGTCTGAAGGCCGTAGCCGACGAGTTGGGTGTCACTTGGATTGACTTGTTTTCGCTGATGGTCGACCCGAAGACGGGTGCCATGAAGAAGGGCCTGACCAACGACGGCCTGCACTTGCTGGGTGACGGCTATATGGTATGGAAGTCGGCGGTAGAGCCTTATGTCAACGAATAGACGTCTGTAACATTTTTTTAGAATAAAACTGATGAATTCCTGTTGGAGAAATCCGGCAGGAATTCATGGTTTTATAATGGTCGGAATTTCGTGTTTTATAAGTTGCCGCGCCAGTTTGGGGTAGAATTCCGTTGCATATTTGCATCAAAGATTGTAACTTTGCTATATTACAAATATCAGAAGTTCTATGAAAATAAAAACAGTCATAAGCGCATTGGTAGGTTTGGTTGTCTTTGCCGGTTCCTTCGGCCTGCATTCTCAGTCAGCCCTGGAGTCAGTCGAACCGCTTTTTGAATATCCAAAAGTGCCCGACCAGTTGACAAAAGTCAATATGCGTTCCAACTATATGGTGCTGCATCTGTGGGATGAATGTCCCCTGGATAAGGAAGCGATAACGAATGTGGCGTCGTTTCGCGAAACATTCAGCGACTTTCTGTCCTTTTTTGTGCTTGCCGACTATAAGGAAGTGGAAAAAGGCGTGAAAAAGTTCGTTGACAAGGTTGCTAAAAACAAGACGAACCTTGACACCGTGCTGGGTTTTGTCGATGCCGAACTTTTTACTCCCCAGTCGCGACATTGGAGCGATGACGTGTATTCTATTTTTGCCAAGGCACTTCTTGACAACCGTAAGGTGGAAAAGAATACAAAAGAGATGTTGGAGACGAATTTGAAAATATTGGCAAATTCAAAGCTGGACACGCAGCTCGGCAATCTGACCTTTGTAAAACCGCGCGATGGCAAGGCTACGCTTTATGATTTGACTTCTGAATATGTGTTTGTCTTTTTCAATTCCGACGGTTCGGTCGACGATTCCATCTACAAGCTTCGTCTTAATACGGATGTGTCGACCAACGCTTTGATTAAGAATGGAAATATTAGCATCGTGTCGGTTTATTCGGGTACGACTCCCGATGCCAAGATGGATGGTGAACCTGAAAATTGGTACGTGGCTAAACTCGACGATATGCAGCAGACCTACGATATGCGTGTGAAGCCTACGCTCTACATTCTGTCGAAGGACAAGAAAATTATTGCAAAATCTCCGTCAGTCAGCCAAGTGCTGGGCATGACGGCGCAGATGAAAGCCGCCTTGAATTTGTAGTTAACGAAAAGAATATACTCCCATGAACAGGAAATTGAAAAAAATGATCATAGTCGGGGCTTCCCGCTCTTACGGCAATCTGTCTCGCCTGTTTATCCGCCTGTTTGCCGGTATAATGTTTATTCAGTTCGGTCTGCAGCAGATAGCCAACTACGACTTTATGCTTGCTCATTTCCCTTCTGTGCTGGGAATGGGGTCGGAGGCTTCGTTAATTACAATGATAGTGATTGAGGTGCTGTTTTCAGCATTCCTCATATTCGGTTTTTTCACGCGTTTCGCAGTAATTCCGCCTATAATCTCAATGATTATTGCGGAATATCACATACTCGCAAATCATTTGCCTGATGCCATGCAGATTACGGATTCATCCTATGCCATCATGATGACTCTGCAACCGGGATATTTGCCGCTGATGTTCATCGGCATGTTTCTGTTTGTTCTGTTGGCAGGTCCGGGCAGAATATCTGTCGACTATTTGTTGTCGCTTTATATTATTAATAAAGAAAATTTGAACGAACTAAGAAATCTTTAGAAAATGAATATAGCCGTATTGATTTCCGGAGGCGTCGACAGCGCCGTTGTTGTGCACAAGCTGAAAGAGGAGGGGCACGACTTGACTTTGTTCTATATCCGTATCGGTATGGACAACGGTGAAGGCGACTGCTCTGCTGAGGAAGATATCGAAATGTGTACAAGCATCGCGCATAAATATGGCTTGCCGCTGGAAGTCGTTTCGTTGCATGAGGAATATTGGGAGAATGTCATGGAATATGCACTGCGGACAGTGCGTGCCGGCTTGACACCGAATCCTGATATGATGTGCAACAAGATGATTAAGTTCGGTTTTTTCGAACAGCGTTGGGGCAAGGACTTTGAAAAAACGGCAACCGGACATTACGCGTCGACCGACTTTATTGACGGAAAATATTATCTGGCCACTGCTGTCGACCGCGTAAAGGATCAGACCGATTTCCTTGCGCAAATCAGCTACGAGCAGCTTTCACACCTGATGTTTCCTATCGGTTCGCTGCCGAAGAGCGAAGTACGCCGCATTGCCGTCGAGTCGAAACTGCCGAATGCCTATCGCAAGGACAGCCAGGGCATCTGTTTCTTGGGAAAAATCAACTACAATGATTTTATCCGTCGTCATTTGGGCGAGAAAAAAGGTAATATTATCGAACTCGAAACAGGCAAGAAAATTGGCGAACACAAAGGCTACTGGTTTCACACCATCGGACAGCGCAAGGGTTTGGGCCTGAGTGGCGGTCCGTGGTATGTAGTCAAGAAAAATGTGCAGGACAACACGATATACGTCAGCAACGGTTATGATACGGACAAGCAGTATGGCAAGACCATTCATATCGATGAAATGCACTTCATATCGGGCAATCCCTGGGAGGGCGTGACGGAGCCTGTCGACATTATGTTCAAGAACCGCCATACGCCGGAATTCATGAAAGCCAAATTTGTGCCGCTCGGAGGGTCAGAATATCTGATTGAGTCGGAATCAAAAGTACAGGGTATTGCTCCCGGACAGTTTGCCGTTATCTATGACGCCACCGGCCATCTGTGTTACGGCAGCGGTGTGATAACCGGTCAGAAAGTGAAAAAATAAATCGATTATACAGGAGGCTCTTATGGAAAACAGAGTGAAACTTGAAGTGTTGGGCATCACACAAAGCCAGATTCAGACGGGGGCGTATGCCTTGCTCTTGGCCGAATCGGGCGGTGACTATCGTATACCGGTGGTAATCGGAGCTTCGGAAGCGCAGTCGATAGCTGCGAAACTTGAAGGAGTGACATTGCCGCGTCCGTTGGTCCACGATATGTTCTATTCGATGACGCATGCGTTCGGAATCCGTTTGAAGAGTGTGTTTATCTATCGGTTTGAAAAAGGAGTTTTCTATTCTGAACTGACGTTCGTCGACCGTGACGAGCGGGAAGTGACGATTGATTCGCGCACGTCGGATGCCGTGGCGATTGCCTTACGCACCAACAGTCCGCTATATACTACGGAAGAAATTCTCAAGACAACGGGATTCGTTGTGAAGGGGGGACATGAACACGTTGCTCCTCAAAAGGAGGAAGAAGTGCCTGAAAAAGTGCCCTTGAGCCGCTTTGCCGTTAAGGAACTGGAAAAGATGATGCAGCGGTGCATCGAACGTGAAGAGTATGAGCGTGCCGCAGAAATCAAGAAGGTGATTCAGGAGAAGAAGGAAAAGAATAATGTTTAGTAGCGTCTTGGTTTAAAATCTATATAACTTGAAAAATTGAATTGCTATGGATAATATTAAGATCCGTTTGGTCATTATGAATTTTCTCCAATTTGCAGTTTGGGGAGCTTATCTTACTTGTATAGGAAATTATCTCGGTTCAGCCGGTATGGGTGACCTGATTGCCTGGTTCTATGCCATTCAGGGTATAGTGTCCATTTTTATGCCGGCCATTATGGGTATCATTGCCGATAAATATATCCAACCGCAGCGATTGCTGGGTGTGTGCCATATTCTTGCGGGTGTCTTCATGATGGCGTGCTGGGGCTTGGGATATGCTGCCGGCTATAATGCAGAAATGCCGCAGCGTTCGCTGTTCCTGACATTTTATACACTCAGCGTGGCGTTCTATATGCCAACTTTGGCCCTGTCGAACACGGTGGCGTTTTCAATCCTCCGCCGCAAAGGCTTCGATACGATTCAGGCTTTTCCTCCTATCCGTGTGATGGGAACGGTCGGTTTTATTGTCACGATGTGGTTCGTCAATTGTGCGACATGGACCAACGACGGACATTTCATGTTCAGCATCGACAGTGTGTTCCGTTTCCAGTATACCTATATGCAGCTGTTTGTTGCCGGTGTTCTCGGGTTGCTGTTGGGCTTCTACTGTTTTTCTTTGCCGCAGTGTCCGATAGAAAAGAAGGAAGGAAAAAAGACGATTTCCGAGGCTTTGGGCCTGAATGCGTTCCGCCTGTTCAAAAATCGGAAGATGGCCATGTTCTTTATCTTTTCCATGCTTTTGGGCATGTCGTTGCAGGTGACAAACGGATTTGCAACTCCATTTATTACCAGCTTCAAAGGTAATCCGTTGTATGCCGATACGTTCGGTGCCAACAACGCTACGTTGCTGACTTCCTTGTCGCAGATTTCCGAGGCGTTGTGTATTCTTCTTATTCCGTTCTTCCTGAAGCGCTATGGCATCAAGACGGTAATGTTGATTGCCATGATTGCTTGGGTGTTCCGTTTCGGTATGTTCGGTTTGGGCGATCCGGGCAGCGGTTTGTGGATGTTTGTTACGTCAATGATTGTCTACGGCGTTGCATTCGATTTCTTCAACGTGTCGGGTGCCTTGTTCGTTGAGCGGGAAACTGACACTTCCATTCAAGCATCGGCACAGGGCTTGTTCATGCTGA
>ULSJ01063234.1_pt1 | contig 38914 bp, 29 predicted proteins | sample 1956291 | NCBI WGS metagenome assembly ULSJ01 (sample SAMEA4835705, study PRJEB28245) | human gut metagenome | biome: gut microbiome; material: fecal sample | place: Denmark | collected 2008 | reverse complement strand
CCCAGCCGCTACTGATGGCATCTGCAACGTGGCTGACGTATGGAAAGGCACTTACACCGTAGAACTCCGAAAGAAGGGCTTCAACACAGTTACAAAGGAAAATGTCGACCTCTCGAAAGAAGCATCCTATGCTTTGCAATATGCAATGGATGAGTACGTCGCTGACCCTTACAACCTGGAAATTGCCCCTACCGGCACCGACGGCGAACGCACGTTCACATGGAACACGACCAACTATATGCTGGACGACTTTGAAGGTCATGACGACTTCGCCATCAACTCTCCGGGCAAACTGAACTGGTCGTATATCGACGGCGACAATTCTACGGTATATCCGATTGACGCTGTCGACTATCCGAACAGCGAAGGTCCGATGGCTTACATGATTTTCAATCCGTATGAAACCGATCCGGTTTTGGGCGTGATGGACAGCAATATCCGTCCGCACAGCGGAAACAAGTTCCTGGCAGCATTTGCATCGACCGACGATGTAAACAATGACTTCATCATTTCGCCGGAACTGAAATTCAACAAGGATTTCGTGTTCAAGTTCTTTGCAAAAAGCTATAGTGAAGACTACGGACTGGAGAAGATTCGCGTAGGATATTCGACAGAGGGCAAGGAAGCGGGAGATTTCGTATGGCTGACAGGCGACGATCCGCTGGCTATCCCGATGGGAGAATGGAAAGAATACCGTTACGAAATACCGGCATCCGCAAAATACGTCACCCTGAACTGCGTATCCGACTATCTGTTCCTGCTGATGGTTGACGACATGTTTATCGGCATCGAAGTTCCGGAAGGTGTAGATATCGACAATATCCGCGACGACCTCTCGTTTGAAGTGTATCTCGACGGCACGAAGGTGGGAACCGTAGCCAAAAACAGCTACACATTCAGCAACCTGTCAACCGGCACGCATAAGGCCGGTGTAAAGGCGGTATTTGCATCAGCCACTACACCGCTTGCTGAAATTGAGTTCGATGTCACGGAAATGTCGTCAGTCGAAACAGTTGCCGGCAACAGCCGATTCAAAGTATATCCAAACCCGACAAAAGGAATGGTCAACATTGAAGGCAATTACGACTATGTAGAAGTAATGAATGCCGCCGGAGCGCTTGTCGCCCGTTTCGAAGCACAGGAAGCCGTAAATCTCGGCAACTGTCCGAAAGGTATCTATATTCTGAAAATTGCTACTCCGCAAGGATACACGACACAAAAACTGATTGTAGAATAACCTGCAATCCAGACTTTTGAATAAAGAAACTGCGGCATGTCCACAATGAGGGTATGCCGCAGTTTCTTTATTTTAATCTAGGTAATTGATTCCAACATTCGCAGAGTCATATACCATCTCTTGCCATTCAAATTTACATTTTTCCGGATCATTCCTTAAAAACGTAATTTGGAAAGCCCTATGGTTGGAATAGCCTACAAGATAAGAATTAATAGAATCTTCAATAGGAGCACAATATACTACTGTTATATTATCCTTTGTTTTCTTATTTAACCAACTTTGCATTAGTTTCAACACTACATACTGACAATGTTGGGCTGTACCCTTATTCACAATATCCTGGCAATATTGATTCCAAGATACTGTTTCTAAAGTGTAATTAGTTACAACATCAGGAATATATCCCCTTAATGGACCAATAATAATACCTCCAAATAATGTTCCACCTATATTTTCATCCTTTTTATTCTCTCCTTTTTCAAAATTTTCAATTGCTATATTTATACTGCTAACAGTAGATTGTAACCCTTTTGTCCCAATTCGAGATTGTATAGTTCTTACAGTTTCTTCATAATACTTATTGAAAGATTCTGTAATAGAATCCAATCTTGCTGCTTTCTTTTCTTGAGCTTCTACCATCATATCTGTAAAAAAATCATTTCCAAAAAATGAATATATAGTTGAAATATTGTCCGACGTTTGATCACCAAAGTCATCGACTACTGTTTCCAATTCTTCATAAATGACATCATTCCAATAATCAATAAATGTGTCATAGAACTCTGAAGCTATAGCCTCATTATAAAGTCGTCCGTTTTTAATAACTTCTTCTTCCTCATCAGAAAATTCACCACAACTTACGAATACGATTGATAAAAAAGATAAGATTAAAATTTTTGTAGTTCTCATAAAAATCTGGTTTTAATAAAATAATACTTAAGGTTTTAAATCACAAAAGACAATTAATGAAACATGCAATCATGCTCTTTTTGCTAGACGGTAATTCATAACATTTAATGTGTTTTTCTTTTCCCAGTTCCTAAAAAAGATTTTTATAAAATACCAAAGCGTGGAACTGCAATACCACATCTTTGTTGAAGGTCGTAGGAAAACCTAATGAGCAGATATAGAAATAGCAGCCCACGCTTATGCGTGAGAACCACTATGCCATCTTTGCTCATTTGAAAATTTCCTACGTTTTCAACAACAAGACTAGCATAACGCTTCTTTTTCTCTATGTATTGGATTGGATTTTTCCCATCCAAATGCAAATATAGTAGTTTTTTATATTATGTCATCCATTTTTATAAAAATCAGACAATTCAATATTCTAAAAATACACCTAAATTCTTATCGCAAGCGGAGCTTTTTGCCTACGCGCAGGCGGTCGTCGGCTTCAAGGCCGTTCATTTTCAGGAACGATTCCAGCTTGATGCCGTGTTCCTGAGCAATGGAGTAGGGAGTATCACCCTTTTTCACCTTGTAGGTCTCCGGACCGGTTTCCACGCAGTCGTTCTTTTCTTCCAGATAGAGCATGGAGCCGGGCTCCAGCATTTCATCGCGACGGCCAAGGTCGTTGAACGAAAGCAAACGGCGCTTCTTGATACCGAATTCATCCGCAATGGCGTCATAAGTATCTCCCTCGTATACAGTGACATAATACAATCCCCACTTTCTCCGCATCTTGTGTATCAGCTTGAACTCGTTGATAATGTCCATATCTATGGAATGCTCCAATGTTTCGTCGCCCTGCAATTTTTTCCGCTTCGCAATGATAGGCTGTCCGGTGTCATAGACATACAGCTCATACGTTTCTATGATGTTTATCAGCTTGGATGCATAGGAGGGATCTGTGGCATAGCCGCATTTTTTCAACCCATTTGCCCAGCCTTTATAGTCGGTAGGGTCCAATTCAAACAGTGGGGCATAACGCTTCTTCATCAGAAAACGCGCATGGTCCTCGAACGACTCTGCGGCATCGTCATATTTTCGGAAACATTCGTTCAGTTCATCGTCGTCGGCATGTATCACGTCGCCCTTCCATGTCGAATGGCACTTGATTCCGAAATGATTGTTGCCCTCAACCGCCAGACGCGACTTTCCGGCACCGCTTTCCAGCAACCCCTGTGCCAGCGTGATACTGGCCGGAATGCCGTATTCCTGCTGATGGCGCACTGCCGTTTCGCTATATTGTTCAATATACATCAGATAGTCCATCGACTGGGCATGCACCGGGACTGCCGAAGAAAACAAAAATAAGGCAAGAAAAATCAGCAAGTTGCCTGTTTTCTGAAAATAAGTATTATATTTGCATAAATGAGTCAGCATATATGAAAGAACTAAAGATTGTTACAAATATACAAGTTTATGATTACAACGAACTTGTTGAAGAGGATAAAATTTTAGTCGACAAAGCCAAGGCCATGACTGAAAAGTCGTATGCTCCCTACAGCAAATTCCATGTAGGAGCGGCTCTGCTTCTCTCCAACGGGAAAATTGTAGGCGGTTCGAATCAGGAAAATGTGGCTTTCCCGTCAGGAACATGCGCCGAGCGCACCACCATTTTTTATGCCCACTCAAAATATCCCGACGCAAAATTTGAGAAACTGGCCATAGCAGCATGGCAGAACGGCGACTTCATCAAAAACCCGGTAACTCCATGCGGAGCATGCCGCCAAGCCATCCTCGAATACGAAAAGTTGGGCGGAACACCCATCAAAATCTATCTTTACGGCAAGGACAAAGTGTATGTTGTAAACGGCGTGAAGGATTTGCTCCCGCTGCAGTTCGATTCACTTTAATCTGTCGCCGAGCGTTTCCATGAGCAAACGAAAAATCGTCATCAACCCCAAATTTCAGAACCTTGCCCCGCTCGTCGAAAAACTTCCGGGAAAAGTGTCAAAGGAAGGGACGGTAATCTACAAGGGAAGAAACATCATCTACCGTCTCCCGTTGGAGAATATGGAAGTCACCGTAAAATGCTTTCATGTTCCGGCATTGCTCAACCGCTTTGTCTATACCTACCTGCGGGCAGGCAAAGCCAAACGGTCGTACGAAAACGCCCTGCGGCTGGAAGAATTGGGGATTGGGACGCCCGAACCCATCGCCTATATCGAGAACTATGAAGGCGGATTGCTGAAAGAAAGCTACTATATCTGCCGCATGGACAAAGGCAGCATTATCCGCCATTGGGAAACCGAAGTGCCGGACTACCGAAACATGGTCAAAGCCTTGGGTGCATTCATGTTTGAACTCCATCAAAAAGGCATCTATCACCGCGATTTCTCGCCGGGCAATATACTGTTTACCGTCGACAATGGCGTCTACCATTTCAAACTGGTCGACATCAACCGCATGCGCTTTGGCGTACACGACAAGAACACGCTCTACAACAATTTCCGCAGCCTCAACATCGACAGCGAAGAAGAAACAGCCCGTGTGGGGCGAGAATACGCCCGTGCAGCGCATTTGGACGAAAAAATGATGGAAGATATAGCCGTAGGCAAATTACGCGCCTATCACGCCGAAAAAGCCCGCCACCGCAAGCTGAAGAAATTGATTGGAAAACATAATCAGTTTACACAACTATCAGATACAAACAACAACGGGGAACGTGCCACTCATGTTTGACACATTCCCCGTTGTTCCATTACGGCAATATTTATTTTTTTTCGTTTTCTGTCGTGTTCTGCGCCGTCGGAGCTTCGCTGCCCTTGTTGTCCTTATTTTCCTTCTTGATAAGTTCAGGGTAGGAGACACGCGTATGATACATGGTACGCAAACGCGAAATGAACACTTTCTTGACAGTCTCCACATCGCGGAAACTGAGGGGAGAATCCTTCATCAGCCCCTGAGCGATCTGTCCGTCAATAATCTTGTTGACAAGATTGGAAATCGTTTCGTCGTTATATTCCTTCAAACTTCGGGAGGCGGCTTCCGTAGCATCCGCCATCATTAAGATAGCCGTTTCCTTGCTCTGCGGATTCGGGCCGGGATAGGTATAAGGAGCTGGATCGACCGGCTCACCTCCGTTGGCATTACAAGCCGTAGTATAGAAATATTTTGCCAGGCTCTTGCCATGATGTTCCAAAATGAAATTCTTGATAACGTCAGGCAATTTCGCCTTTTCAGCACGCTTTATACCATCTGTCACGTGACGGATGACAATCTTTGCGCTCTGTTCCGGAGTAATCAGCTCGTGCGGATTCACATCGTGCTGGTTTTCCGTAAAGAAAGCCGGATTTTCCATTTTACCGATATCGTGATAGAGCGCTCCGGCACGTGCAAGCTGCGTATTTGCTCCGATTTCGTGGGCAGCTTCCGACACGAGGTTGGAAAGCTGTAGAGAATGTTGGAATGTACCGGGACATTTTTCCGACAGTTCACGCAACAACGGGTTGTTCACATCCGACAGTTCCACCAAAGTCACCTTCGAGACGAAGCCGAACAGGCGTTCAAACACGAAGATAATCACATAGGCGAACGACAGCATAATGGTATTGATGGCAAAGTACACGAATATGCGAGGCATGACGGAATTGATGTTTCCGTTGGAAAGAATGCTGAATGCAACGTAGGTCACAGAATAGACCACAAACACATACACGGCCGTACGCACAAGCTGCGAACGCTTGGAAAGTTCCTGAAGGGTGTCAATGGCCACAATGCAGGCAACAAGATGAAGCAGAATGAATTCCAAATGATATTCAGTCACCAGACTGCAAAGCATTATCTGGACAATCGACACAAAGAATGCCGTGCGCGAGTCGAAGAATGTGACAATCACAATCGGGACCAGCGCAATGGGCAACATATACATGCCGCCATGGAAACGCTCCATGAGCATGAAAGAAAAGACCGTAAAGACGGTAATCATCGCCAGAACGAACAATATTTTCCGATTGCTTTCCAGAATACGCGGACGGAACATGCTGATGAACACGTAAAGAAGGAACAACAGAATCACCACTACCAACGCATAGCCAAGTATCGGATAGTGAACGTCCTTCGTACTCTTGCTGCGCGACTTCATCATCGACTCATACGTCTGCAACAGCATGGCCGTCTGTGGAGTCACGATTTCACCACGGTCGACGATGCGCTCTCCCTGCTGGATAATTCCCGCCGGAGATATGGCATTGCGGTATTCATCTTCCAGCAACTTGTTGGTTGTCAACGTATCCTTCACCATGTTCGGAACAATGATTTCCGACAACTTCACACGCTGCACAACCATCGAATAGGCAAGGGCAGAATCAATATATTCATAGGCTTTTCTGACGGAAACCATCTCCGACGTGGAAATGTTCTGTCCCACCTTGTCCTGAAGCAGACACACCATCGGCAGGCGGTTGCTCCGTATCGCGGCATAAACGTCATTGCTGACAATTCCCCGATCAAACAGTCGCTGCAACTGCATCTTTATCCGTTCCACCTCTACGCTTCCCGTACCGGAAAGTTGGGAAAGCATATTCTTTTCAGCGTTCTTGTCCACCTTGAAATAGGGCACGAATACACGGTCGATGCTGTCCTTTTTGGCCTTTATAGTTGCCGAATCGAGCATGACCGGCATATCGAAAGGAGCCGTCAGCAGCGAATAGCTCCACGGCTTGCCTATACTGTAGTGGAAATTACTCCGGTCTTTGTCGGGAACGAAGTAGGTTATCACTGCAGCAGCGACAAGAAACAGCAGAATCCTCAATAAAGTTTTCTTTTTCAATCCTTTTTGTTGTTCTAACATCGTTCAATCAATTTTATTTCGTTCGGGCAGCCGACTTCACCCCGTTTATTTTTTTCACCTGACGGCAAAGTCGGTTGACAATGTTCGCATCGGAAACGCGCAGCACAAGCTCACAGGTGAAAACGCCCTCGTTTGCCTCTATGTTCAAGCGGCGCATGTCCAGCGACATATTGGTTGATATTTCATAAATCAATTCCTGCAAAATACCCATGCGGTCGATGCCCTGAATGGAAATCGTGGCGAGGAAAGATGTCGTAAGCGGCGATTCTTCCCAACGGGTCGCCACCAGACGGTTACCCTGGCTGCTACGGATACGCATGGCCGTGGCACAGTCCATCTTATGCACTATCACATTCTCGTCGTCGTCCACATAGCCCAACACATCGTCACCGGGGATAGGGTTGCAACAGGGTGCTATCTTGTAGTTGTGCACACCGTTTTCCGTACGCAGCACATAGACCGCTTTCCTGTCGATTTTTTTCTTTTCGGCAGAAGGCTGGGCATTCTCGCCTTCCTCCACCTCCGGCAAAGCCGGCTTCTTGCTCTTAAACGGCCACAACTTGTTGAGAAGGCCCTGTCCGGGCTTCTTGCAGATGGATTTTACCAAACTGTCGGTCACTTCCAGTTGTCCGCTTCCAATGGCATAATACAGCTCCTCACGCGTAAGTAACTTGAAATGCGCCATCAGCAACGTAATGAAATGATTTTTGTCCTCGAGTTCATAATCTTCAATAATCTTCTCCAGCGTCGCTTCACCCTTATCGGAAATTTTCCGGCGTTCCTTCTTCAACGCCGCTTCCAAACGGCTTTTAGCCTTCGCTGTTGTGATGAAGCTGAGCCATTCGGCCGACGGTTTCTGTGTAGCAGACGTCAGCACTTCCACCTGGTCGCCGCTCTGCAGGCGATAGGAAATAGGCACCAGACGATGGTTTACCTTTCCGGCAATGGCATGCGAACCGATTTCGGAATGCAGCGAATAGGCCACATCCAGCACCGTAGCATCCTTCGGAAGCGTTATCAAATCGCCTTTTGGCGTGAACACGATGATTTCAGTAGCAAAAAGGTTCAGCTTGATGGTGTCGAGAAAATCGACGGCATCCGGCTGCGGATCTTTCAAGATGTCGGTAATCGTTTTCAGCCAAGACTCCAGTTCCGACTCCTCGTCGCTCTCACCGATTTTATACTTCCAATGCGCGGCAAAGCCTCGTTCGGCAATGTCGTCCATCTTGGCACTCCGAATCTGCACCTCCACCCAATTGCCGTCGGGTCCCATTACCGTCAAGTGAAGGGCGCGATAGCCGTTTGCCTTCGGAGTGCTGATCCAGTCGCGTGTGCGCGACGGATGCAGTTTATAGATATCCGTGATGGCTGAATAGATGTTCCAACAGATATTTTTCTCGTTGGCGGTATCATCGCAAGTGAAAATAATGCGCACGGCATACAGGTCATAAACCTCTTCAAACGGGATATGCTTGCTTTCCATCTTGTTCCAGATGGAATAAATCGATTTCACGCGGGCTGTAATCGTGTATTTCAACCCCATTTCGTCCAATTTGGTCCGAATCGGCGCTGCAAAATCAGAGAACACACATTTGCGCTTTTCTTCCGAAAGACGGATTTTCTCCTGAATGGCCTCATACTGTTCCGGATGTTCGTACTTGAAACTGAGGTCCTCAAGTTCGGTTTTTATGGCAAACAAACCTAAACGATGGGCAAGCGGCGCATAAATGTAGAGTGTTTCGCCGGCAATCTTATACTGCTTGCTGGGCAGCATCGAACCCAAAGTACGCATATTGTGAAGACGGTCCGCCATCTTAATCAGCACCACCCGCACATCTTCCGACATCGTAAGCAGCAGTTTCCGGAAATTCTCGGCCTGAACGGAAGCCTTGTCTCCAAAAATACCACCGGAAATCTTTGTCAGTCCGTCGACAATGGAAGCAATCTTTTTGCCGAAGTTCATTTCAATGTCCTCAACGGTATACTCCGTATCCTCCACCACATCATGAAGCAGGGCAGCACAAATGGAAGTAGACCCCAAGCCTATTTCCTGGCTCACAATCTTAGCCACAGCAATGGGGTGAAGAATATAGGGCTCGCCCGAACGGCGGCGGATACCCTTATGAGCGTCCTTTGCAAAAGCATAGGCACGTTTGATTATTTCCACCTTCTTGCGGTGATTACTTTTCAAATATCCGTTCAAGACATCCTGGAAGGCTTCATCAATAAGAGCGTCTTCCTGTTCAGGTGTCAAATTCAGCGAGTTATAGTCTTTCGTTTCCAATGCGTTTTCGTTTTAAAAGGTTGCGTTTGCCGATATTTACAAATTTATGAAATTATAACAAGACATAGAAATAAGTTATGCAAAAAAATTTGCATAATCTTTATTTTTACGATTTCCCCAACAGTCTAAATATTGTTTTCCAAAAGCCTGAAGGCAGGTTTTCTGCCATAAAAAAGAGCAGACGATAATGAAGCGGTATGTTTTTATACGCCATAATATGCCGGTTGGTTTCGGGATAAGTGTTCTTCCAGCGCACAATGTCTTTTTTATTTCCCCGAAGCATCTTTATCTTTGCCGTAAAGCGCACAAAACGGATAAACGGAGTATATTGCTGCCGCAATGCAGGCGGCTGGCAATCGAACCATTTTTCCATTTCATCGGCTATCAACAGATGGTCGTGCAGCACTTTTTCCATTTTTGAAGTTGTCATCGACGCATTCGGCTCCCGACGATAATGATAATATGCCTTGTCAACAATCACCACTTTTTTGGCAAAAATCAATACCCGGGAAAACAATCCCAAATCCTCCCAACAGTTAGCGTTCGGAAACAGACGCAACCCATGCTCCATAATGATTTGCCTTCTCACCAACTTGTTGCAAATGGAAAAATGCAACGTATCCAGAGGTGCGTCATTCAAATTCGGGAAACGGCTCGTCTTAAATCTCAAAACCGAAGTCTTGCTGCCGGTTTCCATAAAAAAAGATGAACATACGACATCGGCATCTTCCCTGTCAGCCACAGCAAGCAGAGATTCATACATATCCGCTTCCACCCAGTCGTCCGCATCGCAATAAACAAAATACTGTCCGGACATGGCATCCAAACCATCCTGACGAGCAGCAGCAAGTCCTCCATTTTTCGGACGGCGAACTAATCGTACCTGTTTCATTCGTTCTGGATATTTTTCCAAAATAGAATTTAGCCGCGATTCACTGTCGTCCGTCGAACCGTCATTGACAAAAACGAACTCAATGTCGTTCCTCATCGTTTGGCGCATCAGTGATTCAGCACATCTTCCGATGCACTCCTCCGCATTGTAAAACGGCACAATGACCGAAACTCGGATATCTTTATTTTCGTCCATATTACAAAGATAACGGTTTCCCGTCAAAACTTTCAGTTCTGCACCGTAAAAACAAAAAGGGACCTGCCGAAAAGACAGATCCCACGTATTGTAAACGGTCAAAGAGCTACGACAAAAGGTCGTCAATAGCGTTTTGCGCGTCATGAGCCTGATTTCTGAAAATCTGGGCGGTCACAGGCTGGCCGTTGTCCATTGCATCCTGCGCATAGCGCATACAGTCATCATAACTCTGCTGCAACACGTCGATGGAATGCTGGGTTGTTTCACTCAAAGTAGACGACGAATCAAACCCAAAGTTGTTGTAGTCGTACATGGTCGGATCAAACGGCGTATACATAGGCATAGTCATGTCGATAGGAGGCAATCCTACGTACGAAAGAGCATCGGGGAAGGTCATGTCAGGCACTGTCGGCATGACGTTAAAGGCATTGTAAAGCATGTCCATCGGATCACCCATGCCGGGATACATAGCCGGATCCGGAAGGTTATGGCTATAATTCTGGAACATGTTGAAAGTGTTGTAGTCCACTCCTGCCACATCAGGCAAATGATAAGTGTCGCCCATATCCTGGAATGCATTAATCGCATCCGGCGTAGGAATGTCGGTCGACACCATAAAATGACTGGAATCGGCCCATGCATCCATAAACTGGTCCAAAGGATAGGGGGCAGCAGGTTCGCCAGTTCCCGGGTCGGTCAGAATTACCATCGGATTTTCGGGATCAGTCATGTCGATACCTGCAACAATCAGTGCATGGTCGGGCGTATCGCCATTGAAAAGATCATTCAGCCAGCTTGAAAGCGAGCTGCTGTGAAGTTCACTGCTGTCAACGCCTACAATAATTTTGTGTCCCTGTGCCAATTCTTTTGTCAGGTCAAACACGTTGGCATCAATCTGCTGTGTACAGGGAATGCCGGCGTCCGCCAGCAAATTGCCGATGTCACCCATCAGCGTGCCGCTTCCGTCACCTGTATACCAGCCATGTTCATAAGAATACTGTACCAGCTGATCCTCTGTGACATGTATACCAAAATCATTGAGAATCAGTTGCTGAGACTTGATGGCACAAGTATCAGGGTACTGTTGTTCAAATGGATTAATCGGATTTCCGATAATGTTAGGATTGTTCATATGCAACTAATTTAAAAGTTAGTAATTTATCAATTTAAAATTATAATAGTCAGACTTATCCAATTCACATCCGCGGTCGTCAATCAACACGGCCCTATATTTCAATGCGTGTTCTCCTTCTCCCAAGAATTGAAACGAATTCGGAACAAAAACCGCCATATTGCCGAAAGTCGAAGAATCGTAAGTGGGAGTGAATTGTTGTGTTCCCGTCACTTGTTTAATTCGAGAACCCGTTTCCGGGTCATAAATATGAACCTGGCAGAAACCGGTTTTGCCTTTCATGTTTTCAACATCAAATTTGACATGCACATTCATTCCAGCAACGCTGTCAGGCATAAAATCTGATTCATTCCATACATTCAGAATCTTTCCGTATGCATGAGGCGTAGGCTGGTCATAATCGATGTTTATCCAGTGATATTCGCTCAATTTGTCCAGCAGGTCATTCCAAAGAATAATACGGCACTTCAAGCGGTAAGTTCCTGCAGCGTTCAAATGAAATTGACTGTACGGCATAAACAGTTGCAAGTCTTTGAAGCGACAGTTGCCGGAATCAGATGTAAAATCTACGCCGACAGAAACTTTTCCGTCTTTCGTATAATGGCTTTTATCCGAATCTTTCAAGGCAGTGCCTGCTTCATCATAAAAATAGCACACACAAGAGCCTGTCTTGCCGTTCATATTCTCAACCTCAAAATCGACATGAAAGACAATACCCTTTTTACCGTCTCTATAAACATTATGCTCCAACATGATATTGTATATAAAGCTGTTAACGCCATGTGTCTGAAGACCACGTGTCTGCATGCTGATATCTATTCCGGGCTCAGCAGTCGAACTCGTCGCATCGTCAATCGGAGGCTGCGAAACAATGACCTCCGCCGTATGCTTTCCTGCCGTGAGCCGGATTGTACCTGTCCGCTCCTTGTCACTTTCGTTAGCTGACACAACAAAAAAGACACTGTCGGCAGGAGATACCTCATCGCTAAAACTTATCCATTCCGGAAATTCAGTCTGAAAACGGTCGGCGTCGGTGGATACGGCCAATCTGATTTCATTTTCTACTGGCAGAACAGAAACATCATACTCCGTATTCCCTTCTATCTGAATGAATGTAGGCTGCGTGAAGTAGTCCCATACCCAAAAACCGCCGGCAGTCAGACCATAGCCCAATGCGATACCTATTACAACCCATAAAATGAATTTTAAGACATTAGCCAATCTCTTTCTGCTTTTTTGAAAGTTCTTTCCACACTTTCTGCAGAATAAAGCATCGTCAGGATTCTCCACATCGCAGTATCTACAAATTTTCATGTTCAATAGCCTTTCGTAAACGTAAATTTCTCGCCTTCCTGCTGACAAAGAAGATTGCCGTTATCGTCATAAACAGCCACATCAAAAGTCAAATCGAATTCCCCTGCTGACAGATGCAGCTCGTCAAGCGGCATAAATAAGGTAAAATCCTTAAATACCGACTCTTCATAGGAAGGCATATAATCACTTCCACATGAAACCTGTCCGTCGGAAGTCGTGTAGTTTCCATTATAGTCATAGAGCGGCGTAGTGTTGTCGGACTGGTAAAAATAAGCGACACAACGTCCGGTTCTTCCGAGCATTCGTTTCACGTGAAACTTTACGTGGATTTCCATTCCCTTTTGTCCATACTGATACACATCATGCACGCACCAAATCTTTTCGATGGTAGCCATCGGTTCGGTATTTGGCTCCTGAGTCAGCACAACCTGACTTTCAAGATCACCGGCACTCAGCCTTACCGTACCCGTACGGGAAATACCCGATTCATTGGAATCATACGACAATGTCAATACACCAAATCCCTTCTCAGCCGTCACCCAACTGGGTGTATAGACATAATAGTCATCAGCGTCCGTCGAAATAGTGAGCACAGAAGTGCCGCCGGTTGGTTCTACTTCCAAACTCGACAATGTCTCTCCATCAATGTAGAGATAGGAAGGCTGTAGGGCATACCATACAGCAGCGTAGACGGCCAACCCCAACACCGGAATAAGGAGCAACGGCCATAACCACTGCTTAGACGATTTTTTCTTCGCTGGTTTCTTTGTAAACAAAAGTCCGCAATGACGGCAATAAACGGCATCCGAAGGGTTTTTCGTCTGACATTTGCCACAGATAATATGATTGTCCAGTGTCCGTTGAAAATTCATTGTCTATTGCTTAAATGTTTGTTGGAAAAAATCTGTGATTTCAATAGCATCGTCATTATCATGGTCCGGCTTTTCAATATACTCACGGAATGAAGGAAGCCTTTTTTTGTGCGGATGCCGACCGCCCGTCGACAACAAGAAGCACAGAACAACAATAATGACTATCAGCCCTGCAATGATGCTGCCCAGTATAATGAAAAAAGTGGACTGTTTTACAGGTTTGTCGGAAAACGGCAGATGCATCCAACTGTCATTACCGGGTTGCGGTATGACAGGTTCCGGAATCGGGGGCTCAGGAGGATCTACCGGATTGGAGGACTCCTCAAAACTATGTCCGCAATAAGTACAGAACCGAGCTTCAGCAGCATTAGGCTTTCCGCAGTTTGGACACGACTTTTCTGCTTTCGGTTCTGGTTGTGGCTCCGGTTGAGGTTCGGGATCTACCGGAACTTTTGGCGGAAAACCTTCGGCATGCAGTTCGATGAATATGGCGGAAAAATTGTCTCGAGAATTCATTCCGCACTCTGTTTTGACAACTTCCGCACAACCATTCAGATTACCCTGATTTTCATGGAAAATACGTGTTAAATCAGCGTCGCGCAGTGCATCGTTCACTCCGTCGGTACACAACAGGAGCATGTCGCCATCGTCAGCGCGCTTCAAACGGTCGACAGTCATTTCAACCTTGCTATCCGATTTCGCCTGTACACATCGGGTCAGTATATTTTTTTTCGGATGATTGAAAGCTTCATCCTCCGTGATAAGTCCAAGGCGGACAGCCTCAGCCACCTGCGAATGGTCGATGGTGCGGAAAAGCAAGTCGCCGTCATGACTGAACTGATAGCAACGACTGTCGCCGACATGCCCCACAAGTATTTCGAATTCATTGAGCACCACCACGACAAGCGTCGTTCCCATACGCCGTTCATCGTCGTTGAAATCGTCAGCCTTCTCCAACTCCTCTACAGCAAAATCGAGTGCTTCCCGAAGCATATCTTCCGTAAACACTTCGGCATGTTGCACTTCGAGGAAACGGTAAACAGCCATGGCAACTGTTTCGCTTGCCACTTCGCCATGTCCGTGCCCGCCCATTCCGTCGCAAAGGACAAATATCCTGTCATTTTTGCCTGCCGTTACCGGATATATGAAGTCTTCATTGTTTCCGCGGACACCTTGTTCGCAAAAAACGGAATATTGTTTCAGTTCAATCATAACAATCGTTTTTCAGTTAATGTACTTAAACATAATGGAATTCAGTCAGACATCCACGGTGATAACACCAAACCAACTGGGAAAATAATAAACAATCCGCTCAACCAGTCCGGAAGATTCCATTCAATAATGGAAGGGAAAAGAAAAGTATAATATAAAACACCGATAATGAGATAGACTATCGTTAGCAATATTTTTTTCCCAACAGGTTTTGGTTCTTTTTTAACAATAGTTTTAGGTCTCTCCACGTCATTGGGAGCCGAATATGTCGCTTTCCCGCAATGGCGGCAATACCTGGCGTCGTCAGGATTCTTCACATAACAAAATGAACATTGTTTCATAGAGCGCAATTATTCATATTTCATAGTTTTTTGCCCACAGTAGCAACAATATGTGTTATAATTATCATTGAACTCTTCCGGCAATGTCCGTCCGCAACTGGTACACCGCCACTTTTTCCTCTTGGGAGGCTGCTGAGGTTTACTGAAATCATGTCCGCAGTTCGAACAAAAACGGTCGGCAGCAGGCACATTCTGCTTACAGTTCGGACAAACTTTTGTCTTAGGCGGTTCCGGCTTTTTCTCCTGCTTCGCTCCGCAGTAAGGACAAAACTTCACATTGGCGGGAATCGGTTGGGAACAGTTGACACATTTTACAGTCTCATTCTGCTCTATGGCTTTCAATACTTCATCAAAGCTCTGATAGCGGTCATTTGGATTGTGCTGGCGGCATTTGTCAATAATGGCGGCAAAATGCGAATCCTTCACCCGGACACTCGGATCGTTTGTTCCGGTCAGCAGGAAATTAAGCGTACAGCCAAACGAATAGATGTCAGAACGCTCAGTAACAATAGAGCCGTTGAATTGTTCCGGCGACGAATAGGCCAGCGTACCCTTAAAGGTCGATTCCCCTGTCAGCGTCTGCGTGGCTATCGTGTCTCCACCCTCCACCATGCTGGCGTTTTCTCCGATAATTTTGGCAATACCGAAATCTATCAGTTTGACATAGCCATTGACAAGCATCAGGTTGCTCGGCTTGATGTCGAGGTGGAGAATTTTTTTCGAATGGGCATAGCTCATGGCACGGCTCACATAAATGGCTATTTTTCTCACTTCCATCACAGGCAAGCCTTGCGGATATTTTTTCTTGACCAACTGCTCCAGGTCGGTACCGTCGAGCCAGTCCATTTCCAGCACCGTATACATGCTTCCGTTCTCATCGTCGGTATAGGTAAAGGCGTTCAGTGCCTTGACAATGTTCGGATGGTCGAGCTGCTGAAGAATCTGAATACCTTTCAGAAATTTCTGACAGAGAACAGGGTTGTTCGCCGCCTTATCAGGGCGAACAATCTTAAACGCACGCGTGAATCCGTTACTGTTCACGCCTTTGTAGACAACCGCCATACCGCCCTGCTTGCGGTCGACGATTTTGTAGTCATTGATATATTTTGGCATATCTGTATAAATTTATTTCGGTTCTTGAACAAACTGGAATTTCGTTTTTCCGGCAAGCACCGTCATTCCGTCTTTCAGTTCGATTTCCTTCGGAGCAAACGGAAACGTACAGTCGAGTGCCAGCGTACCGTTTACCACGGTAGCCCGGCTGGTACTGACAGTTTGCAGCCTGTAACGGAATCCCCGTCCTTCGTTTTTGGTTACAGTTATTTCAAAATGCTTCCGACTCATGTGCGGGTCGTCAAACATAAAGTCCTGCCCTTGACCGCGTCCGAATGTGTTTGTTCCAAGTTTCAGTCGGAAGTGTTTCCCATTGCTTACAAGTTCTCCTATTTCTGGTTCCGGTTCCGGCTCAGGCTCCGGATGAAGCAACTCGGTTTCCGCCAAGACGATACCGCCAAGACATACGGCATAATTGTGGTCATATTCTCCATTTGGGCCACTGAGGCTGCGAACAACTTTTACTTTTCGAGCATTATGGGAAATCAGATGCTGTTGCAACAAGGAACTGACCAGCGGAATAGCCGTCGAACCGCCCACCAGCAGGACCTGTTCCACCTCCGTCCACTCCCGTCTCGCCGATGTCAGCACCATGTCGCAGGCATCGAGCGTCAGATACAGCTTTTTGCGAATCATTTCCTCAAAATCCGTACGAGTGAGTGTAAACGGATTACCATTGGAAAGCAATGTAGTAGCCTCACGAGACACCGACAAATCTTCCTTCAGCAGACGGCATGCAAGAAAATCACTCCATTTGGCCGACCGTTCCAACGGCACCCCGGAAGCTTTTGCCTCAGCCTGTGCCTGCTTGTAGATAGCGGCATCAAAGTATTGACCGCCACATTTCACACCACTGTCACATCCCAGAAAATCCGGTTCGTTTTCGCCCGAAAGCATAATCAGCGCAGGGTCGAAGGTCCCTCCGCCCAAATCATAGACAAGCGAAAGCCCTACGGTTTCCGTGCCCTGAATGTAGGCATAGTGGAGAGCGGCGGCATGCGCCTCGCGCATGAAAGCCACTTTACGGAATCCTGCATCGAGGGCGGCCTGGCGCATCACCTCTTTACGCCGGTCGCTTTCCGTATAGATGGCGGGGACGGTCAGCATCACGTTGTCAATACGGTTGCCGTTGTTTTCGATTTCCGCACAACCCTTGATATGGCGCAGAATCGCGGCAACCACTTCCCGATAGCCTGCACCGTTACAGTCAAGCGGCTCTGCTATGTTGAGCTTGAATTCCTGCAAATAGAATTCAGGATATTTTGTCTTAAACTGCTCTGCACTTTGGCATACGGCAATCCTGTCCTTTCCCAATACGCAAGCCACTGTCGGGAAATATGACTTGCTGTTGGGCGACACCAGTTTCGGACGGCCGTCAACCACGATTGCCGCCGCCGAATTGCTTGTTCCAAAGTCAATACATACCCAGTTTCCCATATTTCGTCATAATATAATTGTCCTTATTTTTCATCCTTCTGCCGTTTTCCGACAAAGAAGAACAATGCAGTGAGTATCATAAAAAACAGCGTTCCAATAACAGCGTCCATCATATACTCACTATTCACTCTCTTTTCTATTGATTGTATTTTCTCGCTTCCGTCTACTCCTATCTCGTTTGCCAATTCCGCAGACGATGAAATCACTTCATATACGAACAACTCTTCCCTTCCATTGCCATAAAGCGAAAAAACACGGTCAAACAGGCAATATCTATAATTACATAGATGCAAACTGAATTCAATTTCTCCAACATATTGATTCAAATCATATGAACCCCAATGATAATCTGTGTTGTGAAACAACAAAAAAACATTTGATTCATTCCTAAAATAGGGTAATTCGTCAAATGAATTAAAGCCCACCGAATCAGTTGTCTCAATAGCATCCGAAGCCATGAAATCATATATATCCCGATGAGAATAGTGGAAATCTTTACCGGACTCTACAATTCCATTCTGTTCCTCCCAGTATTCTTTAGGATTAATAATCGCATATATGCTTACCAATGACAACACGGCACAGATTGCAGCAATAGCAAACCAATATACTTTAAGAAACCTTTCACCACCTTTGGCAGGACGAAGAAACCATGCGACAAGGGAATTGACAGCCAAACCGATAATCAAGATGGAATAAACGACATATGAAGTCTCACTCCAAGAATGACAAACGACGACAAGAATCGTTAAAAGTGTTGACAACAATGCAAAGCTAAAATTGCGCGACTGCACATGGCAAAGTTTTTTCAACCGCTGCAACAATGGATATACAACAAACAAAAAGACAATACAAAGAATACTAAGTAGTGCATTGCCACTATTAAACTCCCACTGTCGGGTCGACCAAGGTTGCATATTGCTTGCTACAAAAGAAATAAATAGCAAACCTAATATCCAGAAAAGAACGCCTACCGTTCTCCATGTCATAAATTTTTTATGACCGGCATCCTGTAGTTTCTCCCCGCAATTGCGACAGAAACGGGATTGATCGGGATTGGGTGCCCCGCATTTTGTACAGTATCTCATAGCTTTATTCAATTTTCGTTAAACAAAAAAGCACGGGCCTGTTCATATTGATAGGCGGCAGTCTGGATTTTGTGCCGCAACAGCGTGTACGACTGCAATACGGTGCGCATCCATTCCTTCTCATCGGGGTCAAATTCCTCGTTGATGGCACGCCGCCAATACTTTTCACGTTCAAACGCCCGCTCCTTCATTTCGCTGACAGTGGCATGCTTCGGGTCAAGTCCGAGACGCTCAGGCGCAGAACCGCCATGCTCTCCGCAAAGCCGCTGAAACTCATCGGCCACATCTTCATCCAGATCAATTTCGTTGCAATAAATGCGGTTGAGGAGTTCATACTCGTTGTGTTCGTGCACCAGCGAGCTGAACAGGTCGGCAATGCGCTGCTCCATTCTGTCGAGCAGACGAACGGTTTCCGTATCCTTGAAAGCCGAAGCGCGTTCGGTAGCCAAGGCACGTTGCAGCCGCTGATAGATGCTTTCCATCTTGATTAGCTTCGAACGACTTCCAAAATGATTGTGCAAAATGGTCATGAACTCTTTCGCACCGCTTTCCGCAAACAACAGTTCGCGGGCCTCGCCAAGGGTTGCATCCGGCTTCTTTTTCAGCAGTTCGGAAAGCAGATATATGCCATACAGGTCCAACTGTTTCAGCAAATGCCTACGTTCGTCGACGCTGATAGCCAGTTCATAGTCAGGGTCAATGAAATCGTTGGCGGTCAGCATGGCACAGACAAGCATATCCTCATCGCTTCCGTTAAGGCGGCCGATTAGCCGGAGGTCGTCTTCCTTGAGCGTAGAAGCTTTAAGAAACAGCAGGGCGGAAATAGGATAGATGTTGAAAAGCGACTTGCGAAGCATGGGCAGATTCTTCATCTTGTTGCCGGCTATGCGCTGCCCAATCTGCAAGGCAGTCTGTTCACGTTCGTCGTCTTCCATCCACAGCACATCAATTTTCGAAAGGACACCGATAGCATTGAGCGGATTGAAGTTGCCGCCGCTGTTGAAGTCGCGCACCACATCGAGCGTCGATTCCGCCACAGAGTGGGTAAACAGCATGATGACCGCATCTGGGCGCACATTCTTCAGAAAATCGAGCGTATTCTGCGAGTCCTGTCCGCGCACGGCGTCAAGTCCGGGGGTGTCGATGATGTTTATATCGCGCAGAATCTCGGCATCATCGAAAGTTTCGATATAGCTCACATTATTGATAAGTTCCTTTTTCCCATCGTTGTCCACGGTCCAATTGTGGAAATCCTGCGGCGACTTGTGCAAGTCAGGCGTTCCATCCTTGTGATGGATAATTATGTCGTTCAGCGGCGAACCGTATTTCAGCCATCCCACATTGTAGGTAACTTCCATCTGACCGGTCGACATCACCTCCTCCTTACCCAAAATGGCGTTCACCAACGTGGATTTCGAAGAACTGATTTTACCAACGATGGCAAGCTGCATGGGTTCGTGCAGCTTTTGGCGCGATACCGCAAGCGTTTCACGAAGCAGTTCCAGTTTGCCGGCAGGCAGCAGTTTCTGCAATTCGGCAAGTCCGGCATCAACAGATGTTGTGTGGTAGCTATTATCGTTCATGGCCTATTCTTTTTCGTCGTTTTCCTTTTTCTCAAACGGGTTGTTCAGCACCATGGCCGCCAAATTGCGTTGTGCCGTCAGCGGCTTGATAAGGCGCTCCAGCTCCATGCGCTTTGCCAATGCCATTTTCTGGTTGTTGGAAAGTTCCGCAAGATTCTTCATCAGGTCCTGCAAAGTGGTCTGATAGTCCTTCACGCGTTGCGTAATCACCATAATCCATTCCTGCTGGAATTCGGAAAAACGGCTTTCAACAAACGTGCGCAACTGCTGCATGGCAGCGGTGATTTGCGGCTGATACTGCTCGCGAAGTCCCATCAATTCCGTTTCGTTGACGGTGTCCGAATGGTTTTTGAACGCCATACCCACCCCGGCAGCAACAGCAAGTATCGGAGCGGCAACAGATGCAAACGAAACGCCAATGGCAGTCAATACGGAACCGGCCACGAAATTGGTGGCAAACCCGACACCCATTCCCGGCATAAGCGACATCAGCCGCTTGTGGAGCGGCACCTCTCGCTTGGAATGGGAAATGGTCTTGATTTCATAGCTGAAATCCTTCACATTGAAATGCAGCATTCCCTGAAACTCTTCCATAGTGGCAATCTTGTCGAATGCCGTACGCAGTTCCATGATAATTTCCGCGCCCAGCGATTCAAGTGCCATATTCAGTTGCTTACCGATCCATTTGCCTCCATCCGGACCTTTTGCTTCCTCGGTGAGCATCAACGAGTTCAACCCATTGGAACTGAACAGAATGCTCTGCTCGTTCAACTTGTTGATAACATTCTCGCGATATTCCGTGATGCGCTTCTGCACCCGCATTCTGAACTCTGAAGCCGGGTCGTTGAGTTCCTTTGCCTGCGCGGCTATTTCCTGCTCCTTGTTTTTCAAGTCGACAATAGCTTTCGGATCGGGCATTTCAATCTGGTTCAACTGTATCGTGAGCGGTTCAATCGCCTTGTCGAGAGTAGCGACAAACTCGTCGCGAATAATCCGTATCTGGTCTTCCTTGATATGCTGCATGGTGCATGCCAAAGCCTCGTCAACCGCCCTGAAGCCCGACTTGTCGTAAAGTTTCTCCACCTTCGTCTTGTTGTAGTTCAGCTTCACCTTCGATGAAACGGCAAAAGCCTTCACTTCCTCGACCTTCCGTCCACAGTGTTTGGCAATTTTGGCCACAGTGTCTTTTTTGATGTCGTCCACCTGTTCCGGCGTCTTGAGGTCGCACTTGTTCACAATCACATACGAATGCTTGGCATAGCGTGCCACCTTCTGTTTGTAGAAATCAAGTTCCGTGACGGTCAGCGGCTCGTTGACATCCGTCATAAACAACGTGATGTCGGCAAGCGGCAGGAAATAAGTTGTGATGAAAGCATGACGTGGGTCAAGTCCGCCCACACCCGGAGTATCAATAAGTACCATGCCGTCCTTCAACGTGTCAAGCGGCAGCTCAATTTCCAGAAACAAGGTATTCTTCACCTCATCGGCACGCCCTACGGTATATTTTTCAATGTCAGAAAACGGTATTTCCTCACGTTGCTGTGCCGAAAAGTCGCCGAAATTACGCATGACGCGTTCCGTCGCGCCATAGCGGATAATGGAAACGACCGATGTACAGATATCCTGGTCGACAGCACAAAGGTTTCGCCCGATAAGAGCGTTGACAAACGATGATTTTCCGCGTTTAAATTCTCCGCATATCAATATTTTGGTTTCCGCCTTAGCCACATAGGCAAGGCGCTTTTCCAGTTTGTCGAGCGTTTCTTTCTTCTCTGTTTTGTTCAGATATGGGCGTACGCCGGCAATGGCGCTGTTAAGTTTCTTGATGCAATCTTCCATACTGGTTTGTAGTTAAATGAAGAATTTGATTCCCAAATTTAACCACAAAATCATTCATAAAAAAGCTCGCAGGCAGCCCGACGTAACTATATGCGCCTCATTATGGATTATCCGAATCGAAAATGCACCTATCCGGTAAAAAAAGATAAGAAAGCAGCTTCAGAGTCAATTTTCCGTATGGGTGTCGTCGAAGATGTTATAGTCGGGGAACTGGTCTGAAATCACATCGGCATAGGCTATTTTCATAAGTCCCGGCATCTCTTCATCAAGAAGCCTGACTACTTCGTGCATATTGCAAAGAAACATTTTAGGACCGATACAGCCGTCGTCCACATTTACAAGCATAGAGGCGGAAATAATGCCCGACTCCGGATTCAGCCGCAGGCATGCGGCCGTGCGCTGCAAATTGATCATGTTGATGGTAAACAGCAGTTCGGCAAACTTTTCTTGGGGAAAACGAACAGGCAGCGAACCGTAGCAGCGGAACCACTCGCCCTCATCATCCGCATGTATCACCATATTCAAATCCGTGTTCTCATACGGCAGAATAAACGTAAATACGTTGTCCTTAGCGTGAAATTCATAATGTATCTCCGCTTCATTCAACACCTCCCGAATCGTGTCGGTCACCCATGTCTTTACCTGTCTGCTCTTCTTTGCCATAGTTCTTTATGTTTATTTTTTGCTATACTTTTTCAATCTTTATTTCCCTGTAATGATACCTTTTATGTCGTTCAGCTTGTTGAGGGCTTCCATCGGCGTGAGGTTGTTGATGTCGATGCCGAGAATTTCGTCGCGTACCTGACTCAGCACCGGGTCGTCGAGCTGGAAGAACGAAAGCTGCACGCCCTTTTCCGGCTTCTCGCCCATTTCCTGAAGGCTATGGCTGATAGCGTCGCGCGAGTTGGCTGTCTCCAACTGGTGGAGCACTTCGTTGGCACGGTCGACAATCACCGGGGGAAGTCCGGCAAGTTTCGCCACATGAATACCGAAACTGTGTTCGCTTCCGCCTTTCACCAACTTGCGCACAAACACCACCTTGCCGTCGATTTCCTTTACCGACACGTTGTAGTTGGCAATGCGCTTGAACGTCTTCTCCATTTCGTTCAATTCGTGGTAGTGAGTAGCAAAAAGCGTCTTGGCATGGAACCGCGGATTTTCGTGGATATACTCCACAATCGCCCATGCAATCGAGATGCCGTCGTAGGTACTCGTTCCGCGGCCAAGTTCGTCGAACAGCACCAGACTGCGCTCGCTCAGGTTGTTGAGGATGGATGCCGCCTCGTTCATTTCGACCATAAACGTGGATTCGCCCAAAGAAATGTTGTCGGATGCGCCTACACGGGTGAAAATCTTGTCGACGATACCGATTTTTGCAGCTTGAGCCGGCACGAAACAGCCGATTTGTCCGAGCAGGGCAATGAGTGCCGTCTGCCGGAGCAAGGCCGATTTACCTGCCATGTTCGGGCCGGTAATCATCATTATCTGCTGACGGTCGTTGTCAAGATGCACCGAGTTGGTAATATAGCTTTCTCCGGCCGGAAGCTGCTTTTCGATGACCGGATGGCGGCCTTCCGTGATGTCGAGTTCCAGCGAGTCGTTGATTTCCGGACGGCAGTAGCGGTTTTCAATCGAAGCCCGCGTGAACGACAGCAGACAGTCGAGCCGCGCAACCAGCGAGGCATTCAGCTGTATGGACGGGATATAGGCGGCGGTGCTTTCCACCAGTTCGTTGAAAAGCCGTGTTTCGATGGACAGAATCTTGTCCTGCGCACCCAGGATTTTTTCTTCGTACTCCTTCAGTTCCTGTGTCACATAGCGTTCGGCGTTGACAAGCGTCTGCTTGCGAATCCACTCCGCCGGCACTTTGTCCTTATGCGTGTTGCGCACTTCGATATAGTAGCCGAACACGTTGTTGTAGGCTATTTTCAGGCTCGGAATGCCCGTCAGCTCGCTTTCGCGCTGCTGGATGTGGAGCAGATAGTCCTTGCCCGAATAGGCTATTTCGCGCAGATTGTCGAGTTCCTCGTTCACGCCTTCACGGATGACATTTCCGCGGTTCGCCATGTTGGGCGCGTCGGGATTCATTTCCCGCTCGATGCGGTCGCGGATGGTGGCGCAGGTGTTCAGCTGGTCGCCGAACGAGCGCAGCACGGCATTGTCGGCCTTTTCGCAGTAGTCCTTAATGGGGACAAGCGCATTCAGCGCATTTTTCAGCTGCACCATTTCGCGTGGCGAGATTCGCCCCACAGCCACTTTCGACACAAGACGCTCCATGTCGCCAATCAGCTCCAACTGCTTTTGGAGCAGTTCGCGGCCATCGCGGTCCTTGAAAAAGTATTCCACCACGTCAAGACGGTCGTTGATAGGCTTCACGTCCTTCAGCGGGAAAAGAATCCATCGGCGGAGCAGACGCGCTCCCATCGGGCTGACGGTGCGGTTGATAACGTCGAGCAGGCTCTTGCCTTCCTCGTTCATCGGTTCGATAAGTTCCAGATTGCGCACCGTGAAACGGTCGAGGCGCACGTAGCGTTCCTCCTCGATGCGCGAGAGCGAGGTGATATGCTTTATTTGCGTATGCTGTGTCAGGTCGAGATAGTAGAGAATGGCACCCGAAGCAATGATGGCGTTCGACATCTTGTGCACGCCGAAGCCTTTCAGGTTTTTCGTTTCAAACTGCTTCAGCAGCCGGTCGTTGGCGGCTTCGTCGGTAAACATCCATTCGTCGAGCTCGAATGTCAGGTATTTTGCCGTGAAAGTCTGGTCGAAACGCTTGCGGCAGGAACGCTCCACCAACACTTCCTTCGGAGCAAAATTCGCCAGCAACTTGTCCACATAGTCGATTGTTCCCTCGGCCGTCATGAATTCGCCCGTACTGATGTCGAGGAAAGCCACGCCGCACGACTGCTTGCCAAAGTGCACCGCACCGAGGAAGTTGTTTTCACGATAGTCGAGCATATTGCCGTTGATGGCCACACCCGGCGTCACGAGCTCCGTAATGCCGCGCTTCACCAGTTTCTTGGCCAGTTTCGGGTCTTCCAACTGCTCGCAGATGGCTACACGCTTGCCGGCACGCACCAGTTTCGGCAGGTAGGTGTCGAGGGCATGATGGGGAAATCCCGCCATTTCAATGCTCTGTCCCGGCCCGTTGGCGCGTTTGGTAAGTGTAATGCCCAAAATCTCAGAACTGATGACGGCATCCGAAGAATACGTCTCGTAAAAGTCGCCTACACGAAACAACAGCACAGCATCGGGATGCTTGGCTTTCATCTCGAAATATTGTTTCATCAGCGGTGTCTCAACTATTTTTTGTGTCACGGTTTGTCTTGAATTTATTCACACAAAAATACAAATAATAGCCAGCACCGGCAAATACACGGCCTCATTTCCACAACAAATTCGTCCTATTGTTTGGGAAAACCTTTAATTTAGAGTAATTTTGCAACATATTTCAAGCCACACGCGAACGGACGATGAACAAGACGTACAAACACGAAGACAAACTGAAGCAGACTGTTGCACAATTGGCTGACGAAGCATCACTTTGCAACATGTGCCACATGCGCTGGAGCGGCGAGCCGCTTCCTTCGCAGGCAACCATCAAAAAGATTGTCGACCTTTGTCGTGCCATCCTTTTCCCGGGATTTTTCGGCAACGACGATGTGAATACCTACAACATGGAATACATCATCGGAATCAAGTGCGAACAACTTAATGCCGCACTTATTTCGCAAGTGATTGCCGGTCTGGCTATCGGGAACAACTGCAACGAAAATCCCGACATCGCCGCACTGGAACTTCATGCCGCAGAAATCGCCGCCCAATTCATCCAACAGCTTCCGGAAATGCGGAGAATTCTCCACACGGACGTGTGCGCCCTCTATCACGGCGACCCGGCAGCCGAAAGCCAGGAGGAAGTGATCTACTGCTATCCGGCTATCCGCGCCATTACCAACTACCGAATCGCCCATGCCCTGCTCGTGTTGGGTGTGCCTATCATTCCGCGCATGATAAGCGAAATGGCACACTCCGAAACCGGCATCGACATTCACCCGGGAGCCACCATCGGCGAATATTTTGCAATTGACCACGGTACAGGTGTCGTTATCGGAGCAACGGCCATCATCGGCAACAACGTGAAGCTCTATCAGGGTGTCACCCTGGGTGCAAAAAGCTTCACCTACGACGAGAACAACAACCCCGTCAAGGGCATACCGCGCCACCCGATTATCGGCGACAATGTGATTATCTATTCCAACACTTCCGTGCTGGGACGCATCACCATCGGCAAAAACGCCGTCATCGGCGGTAACATCTGGGTAACGGAGGATGTGGCTGAAAACGAAAAACTCGTACAAGCTAAAGCAAACAACATTTTACGACTAAAGCAAGATACAGAATGAAAGAGGAGATGGACCTTGTAGCCAAAACCTTCCAAGGGCTGGAAGACGTTTTGGCCGAAGAATTGAAACAACTGGGAGCAACCGATGTGAAACCGGGAAGACGAATGGTAGCGTTCCGCGGTGACAAGGAAATGCTCTACAAAGCCAATTTCTGCTGCCGTTCGGCACTGCGCATCCTGAAACCCATCTACACGTTCAAGGCATGCGACACCGACGAACTTTATGAAGCCGTCAAAAAATACGACTGGGAACAGCTGCTTGCTGCCGACGACACTTTTGCCATCGACTCTGTGGTCAACAGCGACGGTTTCCGCCACTCGAAGTTTGTAACCTATCGCGTAAAGGACGCCATCGCCGACTTTTTCAACGAAAAATACGGCAAACGTCCGTCCATCCGACTGATTAACGCCGATGTGCAGCTGAACGTACATATCCTCAACGACCAAGTGACCATCTCTCTCGACAGCTCCGGCGAGTCGCTCCACAAACGCGGCTACCGCGTTGAGCAGACGGAAGCGCCCATCAACGAGGTACTGGCAGCCGGACTGATCCTGAAAACGGGATGGAAAGGGGAGTGCAACTTCATCGACCCGATGTGCGGTTCGGGCACGTTCCTCATCGAAGCGGCCCTGATAGCGTGCAACATCAATCCGGGCGTATTCCGCCAAAGCTTCGCCTTCGAACGCTGGCGTGATTTCGACCAGGAACTGTTTGACAAAATCTACAACGACGACTCGCAGGAACGCGAATTCCACTATAAAATCTACGGCTCCGACATTTCGCCGAAAGCCATTGCCGTTGCCGCACGCAACATCAAGAGTGCCGGCGTGGGCAAGTATATCGACCTGCAAGTGCTGCCTTTCCAACGCTACACGGAAGCGCCGGAAAAGGGTATCCTCGTGACAAACCCGCCTTACGGCGAACGTATCTCGGCCGACGACATGGACGCGCTCTACGACTCCATCGGCGAGCGCCTGAAGCACGTGTTCCGCGGATACAAGGCATGGATCATCGGCTACAAGTCGGAATATTTCGACAAAATCGGTCTAAAACCGACTTCCAAAACACCGATTCTCAACGGCGGACTGGAATGCGAGTTCCGCGAATATGACATTTTTGACGGCACTTATGCCGAATTCCGCAAGCATAACCGCGAACTGGGACTAATGACAAAACACGAACGCCCTGTGCGCTGGAAAAACCAAGGCGACAAGTTCGGAAAACCGGAATTCAAGAAAAAGGAGCGGGAAGAAAAGGGCAGAGGCCGACGCTTCGACCATCGCGAAAAGCCGAAAAACGCACTGGAGGAGAAATACCGCAAGCCCTACAGCGAACGTATGCGCGACAACAAGCCGAAGGAAAAGGAAGAGGCAGGCGTGTTTGCCGACAAGAAGGTCAACAAGGCCGTGCAATTCCGTCAGCCCCGCCTGTACGGCGATATGCCGCAGGGCGAAGTCGTCATGCGCCACCGCCGCAAAAAGGAGGAAGACGGCGACAACAGCACCAACGAATAACAACAGAATAAACCCATCATAAAAACTATTACAGACAATGAAAAATCATACAGTACTATTGCTCGGCTCCGGCGGACGCGAATCGGCGCTTGCCTGGAAACTCAGCCAAAGCCAACACCTCGACAAACTGTTCATCGCTCCGGGAAACGGCGGCACTGAACAATATGGAGAAAACGTGGCCCTTTCGCCGCTCGATTTCCCCGCCATCAAGAACTTTGTTCTCGCCAACGGCGTGACCATGGTAGTGGTAGGAAACGAAGACCCGCTTGTTGCCGGCATTTATGATTATTTCGTTGCCGACAGTGAAATCAGCCATATCCCTGTAATTGGACCGTCGAAGGCAGGCGCACAGCTCGAAGGCAGCAAGGATTTCGCCAAAGGATTCATGATGCGCCACCACATTCCGACAGCACGCTACATGAGCGTTACCGCCGAAAACCTCGAAGAGGGCATCAGCTTCCTGAAGCAACTGGAAGCGCCCTACGTGCTGAAAGCCGACGGACTGGCAGCCGGTAAGGGCGTATTGATTCTTCCCACACTGGAAGAGGCTGAAAAGATGCTGAAGGAAATGCTCGACGGCATGTTCGGCAAATCGTCGGCCACTGTCGTAATCGAAGAATTCCTTTCGGGCATCGAATGCTCCGTTTTCGTACTTACCGACGGCGAAAGCTACAAGGTATTGCCGGTAGCCAAGGACTACAAACGCATCGGCGAAGGCGACACCGGCCTGAACACAGGCGGCATGGGTGCCGTTTCACCGGTCAGCTTTGCCGACGAGACATTCATGCAGAAAGTGACGGAACGCATCATCGAGCCGACACTGAAAGGACTGAAAGAAGAAAAGCTCACCTATAAAGGCTTCATCTTCCTCGGACTTATCAACGTAAAGAACGAACCGATGATAATCGAATACAACGTACGCATGGGCGACCCGGAAACGGAAGTCGTAATGCTCCGCATTGACGGCGACCTGCTCGACCTGCTCGACGGCGTGGCCACCACGACATTGGCTGAACGCCGCCTTGCCATCGACCCGCGCTATGCCGTAACGGTAATGATGGTGTCGGAAGGCTATCCCGGCAGCTACGAAAAGGGCAAGCTTATCAGCGGACTCGACACGGTGACCAACAGCATCCTGTTCCATGCAGGAACCAAGAAAACAGCCGACGGCATCGTCACCAACGGCGGACGCGTCATCGCAGCCAGCTCCTACGGCGCAACCAAAGACGAAGCCCTCGCCAAATCATTCGCTTCGATTGAAAAGGTGACATTCGAAGGCAAATATTTCCGCCACGACATCGGCTTCGATTTGAAATAAGAAATTTACCAGACACAACGAAAGGCAGGGAAACGATATCCCTGCCTTTTTATTTTATAAACACTTTTTCAGCTTCATTAATTTGTAAATTGACGATAAATCCCTAATTTTGGGCAAAATAGAGGAGAGTGTGAGAAAATAGCTGAGACAAGCCATCTTCCTGCCCGCAACTTTATTTGACGAATACAGGCCAAAGAATCTTTTACAACCTTAACATAAACCTTAAAATCAAACTCCTATGCTTAAATCTAAAACTTACCGGGCGGCAGCCCTCGGGCTTTGTCTCTCCCTATCGGGCTTATGGACGGCAAATGCCCAGAATCCGGGTCCGGGTGTTGACCCGAACGCCGTAATGATGGAAGATTTCGAAAGTGGAACTTTCGGCAAATGGTCGGCTCGACCTGGCTCCCGCGGCGAAAAAATGACTCTTGAACTCATGGATGCTTCACAAGGCGACATCGTTCGCTTCGGCAACTATGCCATGAAAGTGAACATCGATTTCACCAATGCGCAGGAACAACAGACTCTTACCGCACAAATCAGTCCGGGAACATCGGGTAGCCTGCTCCAGATTCCGGGAAATGACGTAGGCGGAAAACGTCTCGGCATTTGGGTATATGCCACACCGGGCGTACAGGGAATGTGGGTCAGAGTGTCGACCCGCCCCATCGGCTCAGGTTCGGGCGTAACGAACACCGACCTGGCTTCCTCCATCAACTGGACAGGATGGAAATATCTGGAATGCGACCTGCCCAAAGGCCACGAATTCCACCCCGACGGCATCCGGTTTCTGGTGCTGAAAAGCTATGAAAACTATTTCGTAAACGGCTACGTGATTGTCGACAACATCCGTGTGACAAACCAGTCGTTCAGCGAGGACAAGGAAGCTCCGACCATCTCCGGCCTGACGGGCAACGGACTGCCGCTGACAGGCACATTCAACACTACCAAGATTGACCTCGGCGCGGCATTTGCCGAAGTGGGAGCGAGCGGCATCAACTACAACAGTGTCCGCATGCTTGTCGACGGAGCGGAATTCAAGGCCGGCGACACGGGTTTCAGCGTCGACCAGACCGCCAACACGGTTTCGCTCACGGATCTGACATTGTCGAACGGAGCACATACGGCAGAAGTGGTAGTAGAGGACAATTTCGGCAACATCGCCACCAACTCGGCATCGTTCACCGTGGAGGCCTCCGACGGAAAAACGACGCTTGTCAACATCGCCAACGCTGAAAATGCCTATGTGGGTACGCCTTACGAAATCAAAATCAACACCAACAATGCCGCCGATATCAAGGAACTGGAACTGGTGATGGAAATCAACAACATCGGTTCGATAGATGCTGAAAACGGCGTATCGTTCGCATCGTCGGCAGCAGGCAGCACCTACAGCTATGACGAACGGAACGGCTACCTGACCATCAAGCTTATAAATGACATAGAAAAGGCAGAAGGCGAAACGCTCGCCACCGTAAACGTCAACATCTCGAAAAACAGTAATCCGACCGACATACTCCGCTGTATGCCGGTATCGGCAAAGGCTACTTATGCCGACAACTCCCTGTCGCTGTTCTCGCTGTTCGACGCTTTTGAAAAGCCTATCCAATCGTCCTACGATCTGGAAATCACCAAACGCATTGTAGGGCTTCCGGGAGCCGTGCTCGTTACCGACAAGGAAGGCAATCCGGTAGCCGGAGCCAATGTCTATGCGCTTTCCAGCGACATGGCCACCACCTACGACTCGGGAATCACCGGTGCCGACGGAACTGTCAGTGACCTCGAATTTACGAAAGCGGCACAGGAAGTGAACCTCTATGCGGAAAAGGACGGAAAATATTCCTACACCATGTTTACCCGCACGCTCAAACCCCTGTTGACCGAAGCGCCTGAATATATTCGTGCCGGTGTGACACCCGACCCGATGACATCGAAAACCATCACATGGATGAACAACCCCGTTTCATCACAAGGCGAAGCCATTCTGAAGATTGCCAAGAAGGCTGACGGCGAAGAAGCCTTTGTGGAACATACGGGAAAAACAAAAATCATCGAATACAATGCCCTTGTCAGCAACGGTACAGTGAAAGGCAGCTCCGTGACCGTCAGCGGACTTGAACCGGGAACAGACTATATCTATCAGGTAGGCGACGGCACCAACTGGTCGGAAACCCGCGAATTCAAGACGGCTTACGAAACCGACAAGTTCTCGTTCAGCGCATTCGGCGACCTGCAGGCTGCTTCAATTGCTGACATGAGCCGATTCCTGGCTGCTGCCAAGACAATCGGCGAAATGCCCGAACGTCCGCTGTTCAGCCTCAACGTAGGCGACATCATCGACTCTGACGACCGCTACGACTGCTACATGTACTACGGCTATCTGCTGAACCAGCGGCCGGAATTTGCCAACATTGACTGCGTGGCAAGCTACGGTAACCACGAATACATGGGCAACCCGGATGCCGACAACATCAAATTTGCCAACGGACACCACTCGGCCGTTGCCGCTCCCGATTTCGATCCGGAACTGCTGGGCACCGGCACTTATGCCGTTGAATACGGCAACATGCTTGTCATTTCCCTCGACTGGGAACACCGTGGACCGGCATCGTCGACCGACATCATTCAGGAATACGCAAAATGGATGGACAAAGTGATGACTGAACATGCCGACAAGACTTGGAAAGTGGTCACTCTCCACTATCCGATCTACCCGAGTGCCTACACTCCGAACGCTCAGGAAATATTAGGCCCCGTATTCGACAAGCACAACGTACAAATGGTGTTCTGCGGACACGGACACACATATAAACGCGTACAGGTGAAAAACGGCGAATATCTTGTGCCGACCAGCAACCAACGCACCTTCACTCCGGTAATCGGCGGAACAATCCACATGGAACTCGGCGACATGCGCAGCACTGGTTCAAGCGGCCGCTGGTTCCACTGCGCTGTCAACGGCAAGGAAATGGTAGTGACCATCCGCGATGCCAACAATGAAATCAAGACCGACGAAAGCTTCACGCTCTATGCTTCCGAACTGAACGACTACACCGTCAATTTCAACGCCATCGGCAACGGTACAATCGCAGCCAGCAGCAACAACGAAGCTGTCAGCGACGGACAGACACTTAAAGAATGCAGCGACATCGTGTTTACGGCAACCCCGGATGAAGGCTACACCGTAAAGGGCTGGACCGTCAACGGTGAAACCGTTGAGAGCAAGGAAACTACCTATACGCTCGACGGACTGAAAGAAAATTCAACCGTAACGGTGGAATTTGAAGAACTCTCAGGTGTGAACAACGTCCTGGATGCCACATTGCGCATATATCCGAATCCGGCAGGCGAGTCAACCGTCATTTCCGGCGCAGCCAACAGCGTGCTGACCATCATGAACATTACCGGTTCGACTGTTGCCACGATGAACATCGAATCCGACAACGAACGTATCTCGCTCGCATCACTCGCCCGCGGCGTTTATCTGTTCCACATTGCCAAGGACAACGCAACAAAGACCGTAAAGGTTATCAAGAAATAACAAACAAAACCTTTCCAATCATCACTTCCCAGGGCTGTGCCAACCGGCACGGCCCTGAGTTGTATAAAACACCTTTTTATTTTTAGGTTGTTTCTTTCGATAATTATACCTAACTTTAAAGCGTTATATATCAACAAGAACCTTAGCTAAATACACATTATGATGAGACGTCCTGCCATTTTGCTGATTGCCATTTTCATCTCGCTTGCCTCCATGGCCGAAAAACGCTTTCAAATCGGCGACTTCTGTTATCAGGTCATATCGGATACAGACAAAACAGTGGCAGTGTTTTCCTGCACAACGACAGCTACCGACATTACGATTCCGGGGAAAGTGTCCGACAACGGTTCAGAGTACAGCGTTACGACAATCGGCATCCCGGACTTCACCACAGCAATCGGAGAACCCGGATTTGACCAATGCGGAAATTTGCAGTCTGTCAGCATCCCTCCTTCTGTCACCAGGATAGAAGAGGGTGCTTTTGGGGGATGCAAGACGCTAAAGGCCGTCCATATTCCCCATTCTGTCACATCTATCAGCGTAGGCGCATTCTCGGATTGCACGGCAATACAGGACATCATCGTTGACAGCAACAACATGCACTACCAATCCATCGACGGAGTGCTTTTTGACAAAAAGGCGACAACCCTATTATTCTATCCACGAGGAAAAAAACAGAACAGCTATTCTATCCCCAATTCCGTCACTACAGTGGGGGAATACGCTTTTTGGCAATGCAAAACCTTGCAATCCATCAGCATACCCCATTCCGTAACGACAATCGGACCATGGGCATTCTGCCATTGTTCCGCATTGGTTTCCATCGACATTCCAAACTCCGTCACAACCATTGGAAAACAGGCATTCGATTGGTGTTCAAGCCTGCAATCGGTCAGTCTGCCGAATTCTGTCACTACCATTGAGGATTGTGCATTTTCCTGCTGTTCTGCGTTAAAGTCAATCACTATACCCGGTTCTGTTACCACCATGGGCAGGGTAGTTTTTCAGGATTGTTCAGCATTGGAAAACATAATGGTAGACGACAATAACCAACACTATAAATCAATTGACGGGGTACTCTTCAATAAAGATGCCACAACTCTCGTTTCGTATCCACACGGGAAACCACAAAGCAGTTATTCCATCCCCCGTTCTGTCACGACAATTGGCAAAGATGCCTTTTGGCAATGCGAAAGGCTACACACCGTCAACATACCCAATTCTGTGACACTCATAGAAGAAGGGGCATTTACCCGCTGCTTCAACCTGCAATCAATCGCCATACCCAATTCCGTTACGGCAATCCAACCGTATACATTCTCCTTGTGTACAGCTTTGCAAACTGTCTATATTCCCGGTTCTGTCACATCAATTGGCGACGGATCGTTTCTGCATTGCAATTCACTAAAAGAAATCATCAATCTCGCAGACGAGCCTCAACCGCTTGATGAGGATGCTTTCGACAACACACAATTCATCTCAATACGGCTGTTGGTCAAACCGTCGTGCGTTGAAAAGTACAGGAAAGCCAAAATCTGGAGGAAATTCAGTTCTATCGAGCCGACCGCACAACAGTAATTAAACATCAAAAACACTTTTTATAAATTTATTGGAATGCAATAGGATGTTTCTATGGTGTGGTTTCTGCAAATTGTCGTACATTTGCCACTGTTTAACCATTTAACTTACTATTAACCTAAGAATATTATGAAAAGAAAACTGTTGGCAGTTGCACTGCTGTGCCTTTCGTGTGCAGCGGGCTTTGAATCTGCTGCAAAAGGCCTGAAACAAGTATCGCCGAAATCTGTCGGCATGGATGCTGAACGATTGGAAAAAGTGGACCGGCTTATTTATGATGCCATCGACGAAGGCGAAATGCCGGGTGCTGTGTTAGCCGTGGTGAGAGGTGACAAACTTGCCTATCTGAAAGCCTACGGCAACAAGAGCGTGTATCCCGACACGGTGCCGATGACCACCAACACGGTGTTCGACCTTGCTTCATGCAGCAAAGTGGTAGGTACTACCATGTCGATGATGCACCTGCTCGAATCTGGCGGCTACCGCCTTGCCGACAAGGTGAGCCAATATATTCCCAATTTCCAGCCGTATGTCGACCCGGAAACGGGCGAAAAAACCGATATCCGCATCATTGACCTGCTTACCCATACATCCGGACTGCCGGCCTACGCATCGGTCGACAAGGTGATTGAAACCTACGGAAAGGCTGACCCCGACTCGCTGATGAGCTACATCTGCACGATGCCACGCGGATTCAAGCCTGCCACCGACTACCGCTACAGCTGTCTCAACTTCATCACGCTGCAAAACATCCTGCAACGCATCACGGGCGAACGCCTCTGCGACTATGCGCAAAAGAACATTTTCGACAAACTGGGAATGGAACATACCACCTACTGCCCGAAAGCATTCGGCAAGACGGAAATCATGCAGCTGGTGGCTCCGACGGAAAAACAGGCCGACGGAAGTGTTCTGCTGGGTGAAACCCACGACCCGCTCGCACGCCTGCTCAATTTCGGCAACTCGGGAAATGCCGGCGTATTCTCAAATGCCGAAGATTTGGCTGTGCTCTGCGCGGCATTGCTCAACGGCGGTGAAATCAACGGGAAACGCGTATTGGGCAAACTGACTGTCGAGGCCATGCTCCGCGAACCGGAGGACACGAAAGGCATCGGCCATACGCTCGGTTGGGTATCCTACAGCGAAAACACAATGAACCTGCTGGACCCGGAATATACGGTAGGGCATACGGGCTACACGGGCACGCAAATCATCATCGACCCGGTAAATGATGTAGCCATCATTCTGCTGGCACACCGTGTACACCCTGTTGACAAAGGCAATCTGGCCCCTCTCCGCGGAAAAGTGGCAAACGTAGTGGCCGGTTCGATCGTCAAATAACAGTCATATCCACAACATAAAACAAGCGGTTTGCGAAGGCCCGCCATCGGGTGTCGCAAACCGCTGTTGTTTTTTGCTGTTCTTAACTTAGTTAATTCCAGTATGTTATTTCCCTCGTTTCCGTTTGTTGGAAAGTTTTCTCACCATCCGAAAGCTGATAAACATCCCTTGAAATCCAGTTGCCGTTATTGTCAACCTTTATATTGTCATAAACATATTCCACAACAATACCAGCACCGCTTTTCGATTTGCTTCCTGTACACAAACCGTTGCCATAATAAAATTCCACACTGGAATCACCAAGAAGCTCACGGAACATCCCTCCGAGCGCGATACAAGCATAAGAAGATACCAGTCCGCCTTTATATTCATATACGTTCTTATACAACGCCTCGGCACGATTTCCATCTTGATACACCGTAAAAGTTTCGACATATCGTGATGACGGATTTCTGGTGATATCGAAAATTATTTCGCCTTTGCCCTGCAATATCTTTTTAAGAGCACCGTCACTGCCGTATTCATACAGCCAACCGCCGGAATTTATCGACTTTACATTTCCTTTCGCTTCCTGAATCAAAGCGTCATGATATTTCTGTGCCTGACCAGGCAAAGCCAGAATAGCCATTAACAAGAAAAATATTACTTTTTTCATGACAACAAAACCAAGAGTTCTATCCGTTATTCCATCAAATCAGACAGCAGAACTCTTTATCTGTCTGATTTGACCTTTCTATTTCTTCAGAAATCAATATCTGCCGACTATTTTTCTCCATAGGTTTCGCGAAGGAGCTTGAGCAGCGCTTCCGGCTCGTTGGTTGTGATGAAATCCACCTTGTTTTCCACCAGCCACAACATGTCGGCCACATTGTTAATAGTCCAGCAGTTCACCTTCATGCCCAAATCATGCGCCTCTCCAATCCATTCCGGATGCTTGTCCTTCACAATGCCCAAATGATAGTCGAGTCCTGCCATTTTGAGGTCGTTGAGTTCCTTCGGCGAAAGTTCACCGTTCAGATAGTAGACCGGCGTACCTTCGGGAGCAAGACGTACAAACTCCTTGCAGGCATGGAGCGAAAAGGCAATGTATTCCATACGTTTCTGCAACCCCATGGCCTCGACCATCTTCACAATCTGTTCAACGGCCCGCGTTTCGCGTTCGGGTGAACTGAGCGACTTCAATTCCAGAATAAGCTTGGTCTTGCACTGTGCCCCGGCTTTCAGATATTCCTCCAACGAAGGCAGATTTTCACCGTTGTCGAGTTTCACGGCCGTCAGTTCCGCAAAAGTCGACTCCTCCATGTTCTTGCCTTTGAACACACGGTCGTGGTTCACCACCAGCTTGCCGTCCTTCGACAGCCACACGTCAAATTCCGAGCCGTAGCAGCCGATAGAATCCGCCTTGATTAGGGCACGGATGCTGTTCTGTGCCGAACCTTCCGTTTTCCAATAACCACGATGGGCTATTGCCTTTGTTCCGGCCATTCCGGAGAAGGCCACCATGGCAGCTGCCGCCGCCAACATAATTTTTTTCATACTATATCTTTTTTGTTCAGTACTTCTATTTTTCAACCCACCACAAGGCTTTCACCTTACGGCGAATTGCCACGACATTACCGGCCGAAATCAGAGCGATTATCAACAGTCCGACACCTGCCGACAACAGCAACGACGAACCGCTGATGCCCAATGCACCCAGATAGGGCAGATAGAGCGAACGCAATGCCAGCATGACAACCACCGACAGCACATAGACCGCCGCATTGACATAGACCACCATCCGCACATACAGTCCCGACACCTCGGCAGGCGAATAACCCAAGAGCAGCAAATCCTGCAATTTACGGGTGTTTTTCTGCAACAGCAAGTAAATGCTCAAAATCAGGATAAAGAAGGAAAGAAGGCTGATGATAAGCCCGATGCCGATGACAATGCCCATCACAATGTTGAGCATATAGCTGGCCTTGTTGCTGTTCAGCTTGTCGCCGGCTATCTCGTAGCCGTTGGCCTGCATGTATTTCTCGATGGCGATGTCGCCCGGCTTGCTCACCTCCACAATCAGCCGCGACGGACGGCTGCTCACACCCGGCGCATAGCGTTCGTTGCTCCAGAGCATGAAATCGTAGGGCACAACAATCGTGTTCAACCGGTTGGAAAAACCGACGACCTTGCCCTGAATATACTCCGACTTTCCGTTTCTGCCTGTCAGCCGCAGCATAATCGGCACGGCGCCCATCATTCCTTCGCTCACCTGCGGCATGCCCTGCGAAGCGGCAAAGCCGAAATTGTAGAGCGACAGATAGTCCTTCGACATGATAATCGGCACAACGGGGTGGGCAGGGTCAAACTTCCACTCGTCACTCTTCACATCGATATATTCGTCAGGCACTGCTTCAAAAAAGAAGCTGGTACGCAACGACACATCCTTACCGGGCAGTCCCACGGAGCCGTATATCTCATAGTTGGAGGTCATGAACTCTCCCACATTCCGCACCCAATCCTGCGAACGGAGCCGCTTCAGCTCGTCGTCGGAAAACGCATTCGTCGCATTGTCGCCCAGCATGCTTTTCAGCGACGAAATTCCGCTTACGCGTTTCGTCACCACCATATAGTCCTTCCGCAGAAAGCCGTCATCGTCGTCGAACACCGGCTTCACGTCGGCATAGAACTGCAAGCCGAGCAGCACGATGGTCAATCCCACCATATTGGCAACGGCGAAGCCCGTCATCTGCGCTACGCTGACATGCTTGCGGAGCAGTTTCCAGAGAATTGATTTCTTCATAATTTCAGCACCTCCTCGGCTGCCATATCCAAATTGTTGCCCACCGACGTGGCAATGATTCCCGCACCGGTTTTCTGCGCCTCCTCCTCAACCAAGCGCGCAATAGCGCTGTTGTTGGCGGCATCCAGATGGCTCACCGGCTCATCCAGCAGATAGAA
>ULSJ01002561.1_pt1 | contig 39786 bp, 38 predicted proteins | sample 1956291 | NCBI WGS metagenome assembly ULSJ01 (sample SAMEA4835705, study PRJEB28245) | human gut metagenome | biome: gut microbiome; material: fecal sample | place: Denmark | collected 2008 | reverse complement strand
CATTGGTCCCTGGTGATAAGCTGGTTTTTGAAGATATGAATCATTACACGACTGTAAAGACTCACATGTTTAACGGTATTCAACATCCAGCTATCGTATTGAGCCGTATGAATGGAGAAATTGAGTTGTTGCGGGAGTTTACTTATCAGGATTATAAAAATAGAATGGATTAAAATTATGTATCTTTTTTGTTTTTTGGGTTTGATGCACTAATTTTGTATTCCATTAATGAAGATATGCTACAAATATATCCTTTAAAATTTGATCCAATTTTACGTCCTGTGCTATGGGGTGGTACTAAAATAAAACACCTTAAAGGCATTGAAATCAATTCGGATAGCATTGGGGAAAGTTGGGAACTGTCAGCAGTTCCCGGCTCTGTGTCCGTTATAAGCAATGGTGTGTACAAAGGTGCATCCATTCAGGAACTTTTGGAACAATTCGGAGAAGACGTGGTTGGCTCAAAAGTTTTTAAAGAATTCGGTACGACTTTCCCGCTGCTGATTAAATTCATAGATGCGGCAAAGGATCTGTCAATACAGGTGCATCCGAACGATGTCATAGCTCAGGAGAGACATCAATGTTTGGGAAAAACAGAATTGTGGTACATATTGGAAGCCAAAGAACAGTCCAGTTTGTATTCCGGTTTTTCTCAGAGCGTGAGCAAAGAAGAATTTTTGGATAAAATCAGAAAAAATGAAGTTGTCGACGTTTTGAATAAGTTTTATACGAAACGTGGTGATATTTTTTATTTGCCGGCCGGCCGTGTCCACAGCATCGGTGCAGGAAATTTTCTCGTTGAAATCCAGCAGACTTCCAATATCACCTATCGGGTATATGATTACGACCGTGTAGACAAAAATGGCAAGAAAAGAGAACTTCATACGGATTTGGCAAAAGATTCAATTGATTATGGCATGTATGATGACTATCATAGTCATTTGATTCTGGACAAACAAGGCGAGCATATTATCAAAAAATGTGATATTTTTACGGCAACTCTTCATCGCTTGTTTGACGAAAAAACCATGCAGGTATCGTCTAAAGGATGCTTTACTATCTTGATTTGTATTGACGGTAATGCTACACTGACAGACAATGTCGGAAATGTTGAAACAATTCGTACATGCGAAACAGTGTTGCTCCCATATAAGATGGATTTTGTGAAAATCAAGCCTGACGAAAAGAACGGGGTGGAATTTATCTCAGTATTTGTGGAAAATAATTAATGGATATTCTTTATATCTTTAATCCGGAAAACGACCTGGCCTTAGCGTCAGGCCTTGTTAATTATACGGCTCCAAAAAATGCCAGAAAGATCCGTAATGACTTACAGATGCTCCCACTGTGGATCGCATCGGATGGTGATTGCCTGTTTGCTGATGATAATATTATCAACCGGGACTTTTTGTTTGAACTTCAGCAGTCATTTTCAAATATTCCCGCTGTATCTCTCTGGAATAACACTCAAAAAATACAAACTGTGAAACCTTGGGGTTGGAGTTCCGCTATATGGAACGAGTTGCGACGTGCCCGTATTCATATTTCCAATTCGCAACTACCCGATTTTGAAAAGATTAGAGAATTGGCTCATCGAAAACTTGTCATACACATTCATGAATGGATTCAACGCAATTACCCGGGATATGTACTGCCTACGATCCCTGTGCTTTGTACGTCATTTGCTGATGTCCAAAGGGGTGTGGACCGTATGGGGATTGCTATTTTGAAAGCGCCATGGTCAAGTAGCGGCAGGGGGATTGTGCGAGCTGACAGTGAAAATATTTCGGGTTTGAAACTGTGGTGTGAGGGTATAATACAGAAACAGGGCAGTTTGGTTTGTGAGAAAATGTTGAAAAAGGTTCAAGATTTTGCCATGGAATTCTATTCTGATGGGAAATCTGTGAAGTTTAAAGGGTATTCTGTATTTTATAATAACGCACAATTTTCATACGATACGTCATTGGTCGCTTCTGAGAAAATACTCGAACAGAAAATTGAGGCGTTTGTTGACAGTGACGAGTTGCGTACGGTGAGGATAATGATGGAACGTTGTCTTACGGATTTCATCGCTCCTGTATATGTGGGTGATTTGGGAGTCGACATGATGGTGTATGACGACAATGGGAAAAAGCGTATTATGCCTATTATAGAGGTTAACATGCGAACAACTATGGGAATGGTGGCCTCAGTTTTGGGCAATAGAATATTGGAAGAAGGTAAAATAGGGAAAATGTCCGTTCTGTTTCATCGTAATGCAGACGAAGCGAAAAAATATATTCGGACCATAAAAAAATCGGTCATTAAAAATGGCCGATTGGTTGCGGGTGGTATATGTCTTGTTCCGCCATATCCTGATACCCAATACACTGCTGTCGTTGAAGTATTGGAATAGGGCGGTTACCAATGTTTTAACTCCTGGTAAAGACGTTGAATGGGTAACCCCATCACATTAAAATAACTGCCATTGATGGATTCAACGGCGATAAAGCCAATCCATTCCTGAATGCCGTAGGCTCCGGCTTTATCCATGGGCTGATACTGGTCGATGTAATAATTAACTTCTTCATCAGAAATATCGGCAAACTTAACATCCGTAGAAACTGCGAAGGTCTTTTGTTTGTCAATGGTCAGAATGGTTACCCCTGTAATAACATGATGGGTTTTTCCAGACAGGAAATGCAGCATTTCAACCGCATTTTCCCGTGAATGTGGTTTACCTAATATTCGGTTGTCAGAAACGACGATAGTGTCTGCCGTAATGATAAGTTGGTCCGGTTGAATCAGCTTTTTATAGGCTGCCGCTTTCTTTTGGGAAATATATCCGGCCACTTCGTTTGCCGGAGTTGTGTCGGGGTAGCTTTCATCGATACCTGGAAGGCAGTGTGTTTCGAATTTAATACCCAACCCGGACAGCAATTCACGGCGGCGAGGAGATGCACTCGCCAAAATGATTTTGTATTTGTTTAAATTGTCCAACATATTGCAATATGTAAATTACCAACCAAAAGCTTTTTTATCGCTCATCCATTTATTTTGGGCACGCAGGACCTGCTCGATAACCTCACGTGCACATCCCATACCACCGTCGAATGTGGATATGTAATGAGCTATTTCAAGAATATCGACAGCCGCATCACGCGGGGCCACGGCAAGGCCAACTCTTCTCATAATTTCAATGTCGGGAATGTCATCGCCCATATAAAGGACTTCCTCATCGCATAGTTGATATTTTTTCAACCAACTTTCATAAATTGGAAGTTTGGCACTTGCTCCTAAAAAGATGTCTTTGACACCAAGACCTTCAAAGCGTTTTCGGACAGCCTCTGTATTGCCTCCGGTAATAATGGCAATGGGGAATCCCATTTTAACTGCCAGCTGAATGGCATAGCCGTCCTTAATGTTGACCATTCTCAATGGCTCTCCAGAAATATGCATTGGAATGGTTGACGGTGACAAGACTCCGTCCACGTCAAAGGCAAATGCTTTTATCTTGTTTAAGTCGTAGGGTATTCCACTCATAAGTCAGTTGTTATATCGTTTAAATATATCCATTGAAATCATTTCGTACAATTCTTTTTTGAAGGGGTCATGTATCATTGAAATATGCTTCTCCATGATTCCTTTGTCGCCTCTGACGGCAGGGCCGGTTTGGGCTTTGTCGGGTGTGGTTGTCGTGATTTTTCTTGCCGTTTCATTTATCAGAGGAGCCAATACGGAGAAGGGCAAACCGTTTTCCTTCAACAAATCATAAGCCAGTGTATACATGTGATTGGCGAAATTGCATGCGAAAACAGCAGCGATGTGTAGCTTCCCTCTCAATTCGCTGTCGGCATGATGTACATTGTCGGAAATATATCTGGCAAGTTCCATTATCAGTTCTTCTGTTTCGGGATTTGAACCTTCAATGAAGAACGGGACTTCCTTCATGTTGAGAGCAACAGCTTTCGAGAACGTCTGCAACGGATAGAAAACACCGTTGCGGGAGTTGAATCCGTTAAAAACATCTCTTCCGATACTGCCGGATGTATGAAGCCAAATCGCGTTTCTGTTGCGTTGCGGTACAGTTCGCAGAAAAGATGCTATCGCGTCATCTTTTATGCTGATTATATACGCATCGGCATCCTGTAGCAAGTCGACATTATCAATAGGGGTACATTCACCTTCAACCAGGTTCGCAAGGTTTTCAGCATGCTGCTTGTTTGGACTATAAATTTGCTTTATATTAACCACATGCGACAAGGCTATTGCCAAATGGTGGGCAACATTGCCGGAGCCAATGATGATGACATCGTTTATTCGTTTTCTTTCCATTTTTCAATGTGAATTTTTTCCCACTTACATTGATCCTGTTCGTATGGTTGCTTTTCTTCATCCTTATGCCCAAGCGAAAGAATGCAGAGCACGCGAATATCGGGTGGAATGGAAAGTAATTCCTTTACATATTCTTCAGCAGAAGAACCGTCTGCGCTATATCGCTCCCTAACCTGTATCCAACAACTGCCCAAGCCTAAATCCTGAGCTTGCAGTTGCATCATGAATGCCGCGATCGAAGCGTCTTCAATCCATGCTTCACTAACGAGGGGATCGGCAGTGACAACAACAGCCAAAGCACATTTTTCGATAGGTTTTGCACCGAAATCCTTACATTTTGACAATGCGGCCAAAGCGGCTTTGTCGTCAACTACAACAAACTGACAGGGCATTTTATTTTTCGAGGATGGGGCAACTAAAGCTGCTTCAAGTATTTGTTTAACATCTTCGGGGGAAATTTCCTCACCTGTATATTTACGAATACTTCTTCTGTTGAATATCAAATCATGAAAACTGTTCATAGACTCTTCTTTTTTCGTGTAAAGATAGGACAATAATTTGGATTATGTAAAAATTAATCGTTGAAAACCTTTTAGAATTAAAGGATTCGTTTTAACTTTGTCGAAAACTATAATTAAAAACTATCTTAAAAACAAATATTATGAGTAAACCTTATGTTGTTGGTATTGACATAGGCGGAACAAACACCGTCTTTGGCATTGTAGACGCTCGTGGTACAGTGTTGGCGAGCAGCTCTATCAAAACACAGAAGCATTCAAAGATCGAAGATTATATCAATGAGCTCTATGAAGAGCTGACAAAATTGATTGAAACAAACGACGCCACAGATAAAATCGCAGGTATCGGCATCGGTGCTCCTAACGCAAACTATTTTACGGGAATCATTTCTGATGGTGTGAATTTGCCTTGGCCGACTCCAATACCTTTGGCAGATTTGGTATCTGAAAAATTTGGCATTCCGGTTGCCATCACCAATGATGCAAATGCAGCAGCCATCGGCGAAATGACGTATGGTGCAGCAAGAGGAATGAAGGATTTCATTATGATTACTCTCGGAACGGGTGTAGGCAGTGGTATCGTGGTCAATGGTCAAATGGTATATGGTCATGATGGCTTTGCCGGAGAATTGGGCCATGTTATCATGAAGAGAAACAACGGCCGTATGTGCGGTTGCGGTAGAACCGGATGTCTGGAAACTTATGCTTCCGCAACGGGTGTGGCACGTACTGCACGTGAATTCCTGGATGCAAGAGCGGGTGAACCGTCACTTCTTCGTTCAATGGATATTGATTCTATTACTTCCAAGGATGTTTATGATGCCGCTGTTGCAGGTGACAAATTGGCTCGTGATGTATTTGAATTCACCGGTAATATTCTTGGTGAAGCACTTGCTGATTTCATCACATTCTCAAGTCCTGAAGCCATTATTCTCTTTGGCGGTTTAGCCAAATCCGGAGATGTGCTGATGAAGCCGTTGAAGGAATCCATGGACAAAAATACATTGTCGGTATTCAAAGGCAAAGTGAAGATTCTGTTGTCAGAATTGAAAGAAAGTGATGCCGCAGTGCTTGGAGCCAGCGCATTAGGATGGGAAGCGAAAGCAACCTCCGAGAAAAAATAATTACATCGAAATAAATAAAGGAAACGGGCAGTACTAGATGTTCTGTCCGTTTCGTTTTTCGTGAATAATTGTAAAACGGTTTGTTTCATTTGGTAATTTCGTTACCTTTGCGAAAGTTTACAAACTTAAAAGAAAAGAACAAACAATACTAAATATCTTTTTTATTATGAGTCTTAATATAATTGTACTGGCAAAGCAAGTGCCAGATACTCGTAATGTAGGAAAAGATGCGATGAAGGAAGACGGAACAATCAATCGTAGCGCATTGCCTGCGATTTTTAATCCTGAAGACTTGAACGCATTGGAGCAAGCCCTACAAATTAAAGAGCAAAATCCTGATACCACTATTACAATCTTGACAATGGGCCCTCCACGTGCTGCTGAAATTATCCGTGAAGCTGTATATCGTGGTGCAGACGGAGGAATCGTGTTGACCGACAGAGCTTTTGCCGGCGCTGATACTTTGGCAACATCATACGCTTTGTCTGCCGCAATCAGAAAAATCGGAAAGTATGATTTGATCATTGCCGGTCGTCAGGCAATTGACGGTGATACTGCACAGGTGGCTCCGCAGGTGGCTGAAAAGTTGCATTTGCCACAAATTACATATGCAGAAAAAATTGAAAGCGTTGCTGACGGAAAGGTAACTGTTACCCGTCGACTGGAATCCGGAGTTGAAACATTGGTTGCTCCAATGCCACTGGTTATTACGGTCAATGGTACAGCTGATGACTGCCGTCCAAGAAATGCTCGCCGTATTCAAAAATATAAATACGCTGTTACTCCGAGCGAGAAAGCCGCATTATCGCCAGAAATGGCAGCATTTGTCGATGCTCGTCCATACTTGGAATTGAAAGAATGGAGTGCCGCTTATGTTGATGCCGATCCTTCGCAGATTGGCTTGGCTGGTTCACCGACAAAAGTGAAGGGAATTGTGAACGTCGTTTTCCAGGCAAAGGAAAGCAAACGTCTGGACGGAAAAGATCAGGCAGCCCTGGAAGATTTGATCAAGGAATTAATCACCAATCACACAATTGGCTAACAGTAATTTATTAAAAAGCGAAAATTATGACTGACAATAATAATCTAATCGTATATTGCGAGTACGAAGACGGCAATATTGCAGATGTAAGTTTGGAATTGCTTACGAAGGGCCGTTCTTTGGCGAGCCAACTTGGCGTCAAATTGGAAGCCATTGTGTTGGGTGACAATCTGGAGAATATTGAGAATCAGATATTCCCGTATGGCGTAGACGTTGTCTATAAATTTGAAGACAAGCGACTTTATCCTTACACGTCACTGCCGCATGCTTCAGCATTGATTAACTTGTTCAAGGAAATCAAACCGCAAGTTTGCCTTATGGGTGCAACTTGCATCGGCCGTGATTTGGGCCCGCGCGTATCTTCGTGTCTTCACAGCGGTTTGACTGCCGACTGTACAGCACTGGAAATCGGCAACCACAAAGATCCGAAGACCGGTAAAATTTATGAAAACCTGCTTATGCAGATTCGTCCGGCTTTCGGTGGTAACATCGTGGCAACAATCGTCAATCCTGAATGCCGTCCTCAAATGGCAACAGTACGTGAGGGAGTAATGAAGAAGGAAATTTTCGATGCCAACTACAAAGGAACCGTTGTAAATCTGGATCCGAAGAAATACATTGCAGAAACTGATTATGTCGTATCTATCATCGACCGTCATATTGCAAAATCAAAAATCAACATCAAGAATGCTCCGATTATTGTAGCCGGCGGTTATGGAGTAGGAAGCAAGGAAAACTTCAATTTGCTCTATCAGTTGGCAGAAACAATCGGTGCAGAAGTGGGTGCTTCACGTGCAGCCGTAGATGCCGGATTTACTGAACATGAACGCCAAATTGGTCAAACTGGTGTAACTGTACATCCGAAACTGTATATTGCCTGCGGTATTTCCGGACAAATCCAACACATTGCCGGTATGCAGGACAGCTCTATCATTATTTCTATCAACAGTGATCCGGATGCTCCGATCAACAAAATCGCCGATTATGTAATTACAGGCAATTTGGAAGAGGTTATTCCGTCATTGATTAAGTATTACAAAAAGAATTCAAAGTAAAATTTTCGGACAATGGCTAATTTTTATACAGATAACCCAGACCTTAGACATCACTTGACGCATCCATTGATGCAGAAGATTGTCGAACTTAAAGAAAGAAATTATACTGACGCAGAAAAATACGACTATGCACCCTTGAATTTTGAGGATGCTATGGATTCTTACGAAAAAGTCCTTGAAATTGCAGGCGAAATCTCAGGTGAGATTGTAGCTGCCAATGCAGAGGACGTTGACCATGAAGGTCCTCATGTCGTTGACGGTCATGTCGTATATGCGAAAGGTACACAAAAGAATCTTGATGCCTTGGTTAAAGCCGGATTGATGGGCATCTCACTTCCTCGTCGTTACAACGGCCTGAATTTCTCCGCCGTTCCTTACATTATGGCGGCCGACATGGTCAGCCGCGCAGATGCAGGATTCGTAAATATTTGGGGATTGCAGGATTGTGCTGAAACCATCTACGAATTTGCAGACGAAGACCAAAAAAGCCGTTTCTTGCCTCGTGTTTGTGCCGGTGAAACAATGGCAATGGACCTTACAGAGCCGGATGCTGGTAGCGATTTGCAGGCTGTTATGCTGAAAGCTACATACAACGAAGAGGACGGTACATGGCGACTGAATGGTGTGAAACGTTTTATTACCAATGGTGATGGTAATATTGCCTTGGTTTTGGCACGTTCGGAAGAGGGCAGTCATGACGGCCGTGGTTTGTCTATGTTTATCTATGACAAAAACGACGGGGGTGTAACTGTCCGTCGCATTGAAAACAAAATGGGTATCAAAGGTTCTCCGACTTGCGAGCTTGTATTCAAGAATGCGAAAGCTGAACTTTGCGGTTCTCGCAAATTGGGCTTGATCAAATATGTGATGGCATTGATGAACGGTGCCCGTTTGGGTATTGCCGCACAGTCGGTGGGCGTTAGTGAAGCTGCTTACCGCGAAGCGTTGGCCTATGCAAATGACCGCAAACAGTTCGGAAAGGCGATCATTGAATTCCCGGCTGTATATGAAATGATTTCATTGATGAAGGCTAAATTGGACGCTTCACGCAGCTTGCTGTACGAAACAACACGTTTTGTTGATATGTACAAGGTGTATGAAGACATTGCCAAAGAACGTAGCCTGACTCCTGAAGAACGTGCCGAAATGAAGAAATATCAGCGTTTGGCTGATGCCTTTACTCCGGTTGCGAAAGGAATGGGTAGCGAATTCTGCAATCAGAATGCCTATGATGCTGTTCAGGTTCATGGCGGTTCAGGATTCATGAAAGATTATGCTTGTGAACGAATCTATCGTGACGCACGTATTACTTCAATTTATGAAGGTACAACTCAACTTCAGGTAGTTGCTGCCATTCGCCACGTCACGACCGGTACATATCTGAATCAAATCAAAGCCTATAATGAACTGCAATATGCAGAAAGCCTGAATGCTTTGAAAGAACGTTTGGTTGCAATGACTGCTTTGTATGAGGCTGCAGTAAATAAGGTAACCGAACCCAAGAATACTGAATATGTAGATTTCCATGCACGTCGTTTGGTAGAGATGGCCGGACATATTATTATGGGCTATTTACTGCTATTTGATGCAACTCGTAATGAGCGTTTTGAAAAATCTGCAAATGTATATATCAATTATGCAGAGGCAGAGGTTGGAAAACATTCAAAATTCATTAATAGCTTTGTAGCAGAATCTTTGGAAATGTATAAATAACAGAGATTGAAATTCAAACTATATGGGGTCCATTCTTAAAGGATGGACCTTTTTTATTGCCAGATTTGTACCTCATTTCTGGCAATTTTTATTGTATCCTGAACTCATTGAGAATTGAATATATGAAAATGTTTTGACAATCCCTCGGAATTATCGGATTCTCATAGGTTACAAAAAAGAGTAGGGGAGATATGCACTTCAGAAAATCAGAGTTGAATGCAAAGAGAAAAACTATAGGCCAGCTTATAACGGAATTTACATTTGAATAATATGCAAATACGAATGCTGGGCGTATTATTTTGTATTTGTATTTGCAAATCAAAATAGAACATACCGTACAATTTGCCGCAAATTTGCAATATGCAAATGCAAATACACCAATCCCGTTTAAGGTATAGATAAATTAACATTATTTGTAATCAGATGAAAACCAATGAAATAGCATATTAATATTAAAGTGTTTGTTTGTTGATAATTGGTCTACGCCTGCTACATGAGTGGGCTTTATTGTTTTTATATATTATGTTTATAATCAATGATTAAAAGCATTAAAGTTAAAGCTTTTATTGATGTTGACACACGGGTTGTTAATACTGCACTTTTATCTATTCTCAAATGTAAATTTGTAAAAATAAATAATTATATTTGCTATTGTGAATTATTTGTTTTACATTTGCAAATAACAAAAAGCTCAATTTTATGGATATTGTTGAACGATTGAATCTATTTTTAGATACTGCCGGCATTTCAAAATCACAATTTGCCGATAATTGTAAAATTCCGAGACCCACGGCTTCTCAGATTTTAAGTGGCAGAAACAAGAAAATTAGTGATGAGATCATTGCTAAGATTCATTCGATCTATCCGAACTTATCTGTTTTGTGGCTAATGTTCGGTGAAGGAAGTATGTTTACTTCGGAACAAGGCGATACGATGTCCGTGTCCGGTATTTCTCCGGAGTCGGCAAACATATTCCCATTACCAGGCTCTGATTTTGTTTCCACATCAAAATCAGACGTAGAACAAAAAAAGGTTTCAAAGATTGTTGTGTTCTATAGTGACAATAGCTTTGAAGAATTTTACAAGGTCCGTTAACTCATTTTCTGTGGCCTCTCTGTATCATTAATCAGATTTGATGGAAATATTTGATTCTCGTCGGGTTCCATCGGACTTTTGGGATTATAATATATTGCTGTTCATTCGTTTGCTGTCTTTATTTGTTCGTACTGTTTTTTGCTCAAATAAAATTTAGCTGTATTTCTTCTTTGGATTTTGTTTGTTGTTGTTCGGATTCTCCTAATTTTTCTCATGCATTTTTCTTTTGTTTCAAAGTGTGCATGTATTTCCTTATGCAACTGCCATCTTTGTTAACAATTTTTCCAATATTAATTTCTCCTTTTCGCGATTGTAATTTATATTATGTTAAATAGACGATTGGGCAAATTAAATTAATAATAACATGTGGCGTATATAGTTTCCTCTGTTTTTTCGCATTCACTCTCCCAACCATTGGTTTGTGAGATATTCTTCCGAACAATTTCACAAACGTGTAATTCTGCACGCAAAAAACTGACGGCATCTACGAATTTCCTTTGGAATATTTCAGCTTATCGTTGTTCGGTTTATAACAATATTCCGACTTGGCGAAATATTTATGGATTTTCGAGCATTAGATTCAATCATAGTGGCCCTATTTTGCGGCAAACATTTATATCTTTCTGTCTTAATATCAAGTTTTCATTATTTTTGCTCCAAATGTGGCATTACCATATGATAGTAATTTCAATAATAATATTACTTGCGTTACTCTTTTATTTGTCCGTATATTTACTTCTCTCATATAGACTTTCTGCCTTATCGAATAAATGATTATACAAATCTAAAAAAGATTTCGAATATGTTATTTCATAATGATCTTGTCGGGTTCCTACAATATAATCTTTAACAATTTTCTCTCCCTTTATATAAATTTCAAATGTAAACCAAGGATAGTCTGCTACCACTACTTCAGGAAAATATTTTTTAGAAACAATAATATCACTTTTAGACTCTATAAATACATTACTGATTCTTTTTATAATTAACTTCGATTCTGCTTCTGATAGCTTTTCTTTCAGGCGTGGAGACGATTCCTGTTCAATAACGCCTTCTCTGTCTTTATATACTGAAATGTTTATTGCATTCGCACCCAGTACAGCCGCAACAATAGTCACTTTAGCAGAATCAACAAGTAAAGTTTCTTCGTAATTAGCTGGGGATTCTGTCCTTGTGGAATCAAGAAATACGGTATCACAATTTGCCAAATTGCGCTGTCTGTCTTGCTGACGGCAAGCAGATAATGTTAATGAACACAATAATAAATAGATAGCAAAATTTTTCATATAATTTTTCATGAATACTAAATAGATATTTTATACAGTTTTGTCCGGACAAAAATCAAATTCTTTTAAGAGTATCTGATTTCTTCTTATTCGTAGTCCAGATGTGTCTAATAAGAAAAATCAACGCAACTGCAGCAGAAGCATGAGGAATAATCTCTTCTATAAGAAACCCAGTAAAACTTATATTTACCGACATTGAGAGCAAATCAAAAATTGATATAAGCACTATCATAAATGCAGAATATATTAGAACTAAGGTACCTATAACCTTTAATCCTATAACTAATATTTTTCGTGACATACGCTTTCTAATTTTAATGGAAGTTTATGATATTCTTCCCGTTACGCTCTATCCCAAAGGTAGCATAATTTTCTCTGACGGCCCTCCTGTTGGGCTAAATATTTTCCGATATAGCCCATTGATAGACTTGCTTTCCGCATATTGTATGGGGCTCAGGGCTGAACCGTAAGATACGAGAACACCAATCTTGATAAAGTTTCTCAAAACAGGAAAATAATCTCACTTCATGATTGATACCTGGAATAGCAAAGTATCCACGTTAACAGTAGACGAACGTGGCTCACCGTCAGTGGTTATACCATTCCCGGATATTGGGTAATATATAGAATCTCCTTTTATAATGAAAACGCGTTCTAATATATTTAAATCCAATTTTATTCGTTTGCCATTACTACTGATTGTAAAAGAGTTACTAAATATCATCTTAGACGATTTGATGGAAACAGTATCTCCATTCATATTATGAGCCTCAATGAACGGGGGCATATATTCTATTGTGTCACTTCCTTTGATAACAGGAGGAGGGCAGTAATTGTAAACTTGCTTAAATTTGAGTCTGACATCAATAGGCAAATCTTCAAAACATAGTGTTTGATCTGGAGATTTAGACTTGTTTGAGCATCCTGTCAATAGGAAACTCAAACACATTATGATGATTATTGAGTGTACTTTCATTTAATCTTACCTTTACAAATTAAATCACTGAATACCAGTATATAAGGAGGTTTTTAGGGACATCTATTTACTAAATGTCCCTACTAAAAAACAAAAGACTAATCAACGGTCTAAGAGTTTTATTTCATCTGATAAACGCCTGATTAAATATGCTAGAAGGTAAGCACTTATAGGAGATGGAAATGTTATTACCGGTAAACGATACTCTATATATTTTACATTATTTAAGTCTTTTAATACAAAATACGAATATCTCTCTCCAATATATTTTGCATTTGGTATTCTAGTTATATAATCATTTGATAATTTTTTATCAAACGTAAATATAGGCTCAGCTTTTGATAATAATTCCTTATACTGTCTATTTTGTTTTCTTTTTCTTCTTGTATTATCTTCATATAATATTAAGCGTATTTCATCAATATCTCCATTATCTGATAAACTTATAAAAAACTCCTTATAATAAAGAGTGGATACCTGAATTATCACATAATAGTATTTGTCTTCTATAGAATATAGGAGTTTGGCAGCTTTTATACTATCAAAAGCAGATAATACTTTATCAGCTTTTATTTGACTGACTATTTCTATAGAATCTGATATACTTTCTTTATCTTTCGCTTCGCAAACAAAAGAAAAGAACATTAATAATATAATGAGATAAAGCATTTTCATATCAAACATTTTAATCTAATATTAAATGGATAACGTGATTCAAAATCAGCCCTGTTGTATGACGTCCTACAGCCATGCAACGCCAATGTGCAATTCATTACGTTCAAACCATTGGATACATTCATCAGAAAATTCCTGTAAACTTCAGGAATAGCGCATCCCAGTTTCTTCTCCAAATCGCATACTTCTGCTTCTGTAATACAGGGGTACGACATTAAGCCAGGCAAATTCGGCAATATGCGGAGCCTTTCCAATCATCAACGCTCCGTTTTTCGAATGGGAGACTCCCAAATGGGAGAATCGCATCAATAGATTTTCTAATTCTTTCTTATCCATGATTATTCTTTTGTCTGACGGTTAGTACTATTATTTCCGGATTATCGCCAAAGATACTGTAAATCAATGGTTATTTACAAAGATATGAAACATTCAACATAATCTCACATAAAGTTCTGACTATCTTTATAATGATTGAAATCTCAATAGCAGCGCAGTCAAACTATAATACCCCATTAAATATAGCTTCCCCAAATGCTCTTTTGTCCCGGCCTCGTTATGTCCATTGTTCATCATGCGTCTGAACAGTTAGAGACATTAGTTTATATTTTATTAAACTATAAATAATGAGAATATATTCCAGTTGATTTATTTAGATTGTTTCAGTAACGTACAGTTTTCATCTTTATAGTCTTGTAGCTGGGAATTGTATATTAACAAATCCAGTCTTTTATGATTTAAGACCTCCAATGCAAAGGCAATTGAAATAGAATCTGTATCTATACAATATGTAGAATCGCATTGATAAAGCACTGTTTCATCTGTACTGTTATAATCAGACCTGAGACTTCCTTCAGGTATTTCTCCATCAATCATAATTAATGACGGAGTAAAAGCCAGTTTAGAGTTTGTCTCTTTATTTGAAATAATGAAACCTACAATGATATTGGACTTTTGTTTGAGCGTAATTTTGTATTTTTTATTTTCATAATTTTCATATGAAATACGTGATGAACAAGAACATGATAGAAGCACATTAAATAGTGCAATTAGATATATAAAAATTTTCATAATTCATATACTATTAATTATTAGTTACCTACTTGATTTAAAATCCAATGAACGTCCCTTTATATTCATAGAAAGTAAAGGCATAGATGTTGGAGAATAATCGGTCGGATATACAAATTTGTTTACAAGATTCCCCGGATTGGGGCCCAGATTAATCGCATCTTTTTGGTTACCTCCCAATAGTACAATTCTTCCATCCTTATTCTTGCCAACTACAAAACCGACATGAGAATAATTCATTATTGCGATAGCTCCAAACTTTGGTTCAGAAGTTGGGAAAGATTGGCCCCATTTCTTGAATGAATCTGCTGTTGCCATCGTTGTGCCGTCAACGCCCGCTGTTTCTAAGCAGTTGTTTACGAAAACTGCACACCATGGAGTTTGATCAGTTTTAGCAGAAGAAGTACCTTTTAATTGAGCCGTATTTCCGTCCTCCACAGCTTTAGTTAATTCCCAAGCTGGCATATTCTGAAAAAAACGATAATCTCCGCCAGTAAGTTCCGATTTATCTACGATTTTTTCCCTGCACATATTACAATAAATTATGGAGTGTTATCTATATAATTTACAATATCAAAATCACTTATATCAATTTGAGGTTGTACGTATTTTTTATCAGTCATTGTCTTATCTGAGTTCGGTGTGGTATGTGTCCCTATAATTTTATATAAATACATACTATCTTTATCGTATTTAAAATAAAAATGACGACTATATAAATTGTCACCTCCTCCATAAAAACATTCAAGTATAAACCCTTTTTTGTGTTTCTTTATTTTCACACTGAAATTCTTTATATCTTCTGAAGAAGGAAAATTTATCTTTGCAATAGTTTTCTTGTTTTTTTCAACAAGAAGAGATTTATCATACAATCCGTCTTCTGTGAATCTACTAAATAATTGAACAGAAAAACATGTTTTTTTATCTGTTCGTATGATAATAACAGATTCCTTATCAATCATTTGTGGAACATATTCATTGCCTTTCACTACTTGAAAGGAATAGGTAATGAATATGATTATTATTATCAAAATACATCTCATCTCCTAAATTATCTATGATTATTCTTATGTCTGACGGTTAGTACTATTATTTCCGGATTATCGCCAAAGATATTGCAAAGCAATGGCTATTTACAAATATATGCAATTCACTTTCAAATAACAAGCAAATCAGACTATTATTCAATATATTATGGTGAATGATATTAATACAAATCTGATTGTGTGTTTTCTCAATACTCTTTTATAAAAAATAATGACCAAAGCCGGGGGTGTTGGGTCTTGGTCATTATTTTGTGGAATATTATATTATTCAATTACCGATTGAGCTCTTTTTTCAAGAACGCGGCAGTTATTGAGTTGGGGGACTTTATGATTTCCTCAGGCGTTCCTTGTGCTACGACTTGTCCGCCGTTCTTGCCCCCTTCGGGGCCCATGTCAATAATATAGTCGGCACTTTTTATCACATCCATATTGTGTTCAATGACGAGGACGGTGTTCCCCCGCTCTACCAGTTCATTCAATACGCCCAAAAGAATCTTTATGTCTTCGAAATGAAGTCCGGTGGTGGGTTCATCCAATATAAACAGCGTGTTGCCGGTGTCCCGTTTCGACAATTCTGCTGCCAGTTTCACACGTTGGCTTTCGCCACCTGACAACGTGCTGGAAGGCTGTCCTAACTTGATATATCCCAAGCCCACGTCCTGTAGCACTTTTATCTTGTTCAATATGGCCGGAAAACTTTCAAAGAATTCAACGGCCTGATTGATGGTCATATCCAAGACATCGGCAATCGACTTGCCTTTGAAACGCACCTCCAATGTTTCCCTATTATATCGCTTTCCATTGCACACTTCACAGGGAACAAGCACATCAGGCAGGAAGTTCATTTCAATGGATTTATAGCCGTTTCCCTTACATGCCTCACACCGTCCACCTGAGACATTAAAGGAAAAACGTCCGGGCTTGTAGCCTCGGATTTTCGCTTCAGGCAATTCCACAAAAATGTTGCGAATATCGGAGAATACACCCGTATAGGTTGCCGCGTTCGACCGCGGAGAACGACCGATGGGGGCCTGGTCGACAGTCACCACTTTGTCGACATATTCCAAGCCGAGCAACTCTTTATACTCAAGCGGTTCTTTAAGCGAATTGTAGAACTTTTGGCTCAGTATGGGCTGAAGCGTATCGTTGATTAAAGTTGATTTTCCGCTACCGGAGACTCCCGTTACGCACAAGAACAGGCCTAAAGGGAATTTTACATCTACATTTTTAAGATTGTTTCCCTTGCAACCTTTCAGTTCAAGAAAATGTCCGTTGCCTTTTCTACGAACCGGGGGGACAGGAATTTCCCGTTTCCCGTTTATGTAGTCGGCTGTAATTGTATCACTGTTCAGCATTTGTTTTGGGGTGCCGGCAAACACGACATATCCTCCTTTTCTTCCCGCTTTCGGTCCAATATCCACGATATAGTCTGCTTCAAGCATCATATCCTTATCGTGTTCAACAACAATGATAGTGTTGCCAATATCGCGGAGTTCCTTAAGCGATTTAATCAGTCGGTCGTTGTCACGCTGGTGAAGGCCGATACTCGGTTCGTCCAATATGTACAGGACATTGACAAGTTGCGACCCAATTTGGGTAGCCAACCGGATTCGCTGGCTTTCGCCTCCCGACAGCGACGCAGAATTTCGGTTAAGCGACAGATAATCGAGTCCGACTTCATTCAGAAAATGCAAACGGCTTGAAATTTCTTTTAATATCTCACGGGCAATGGCCTGCTGTTGGCTGGTGAGCTTTGATTCCACCTGGTTCACCCACTGCATCAAATCGGAAATTTCCATCGTTGCCAAATCAAAGATGTTTTTCCCGTCAATATAGTAGTGCAACGCTTCCTTGTTCAAACGAGCCCCTTTACATTCAGGGCAAACAATTTGAGAATAGAACTGCCCTGCCCATTTTTGCGCTTTTGCCGACACGTCGTCGTTTTGCTGCATTTCGATATACTTGATAATACCGTCATACGTGGCAAAATAATTTGACGACACTCCCCCTTCATATTTTATTTTAATGTCACTACCATTCAGGATATCGTCGAGCACCTCTTCCGGAAGATCCTTTACAGGTGTTTTCAATGTGTAGCCGGCATTTTCACAAATAGCAGCAATCTGATTGAAAATGAAATTATTTTTATAGCTACCCAGAGGCAAAATTGCTCCGGCATAGATGGACTTGGACATGTCGGGAATTATTTTCCCAAAATCAATCTGATTGATATATCCTAACCCCTTACATTTCGGGCAAGCCCCTTGTGGAGAATTGAACGAAAAGTTATGAGGTGCCGGTTCCCGATACGACAAACCTGAAACGGGATCCATCAGTGTCTTGCTGTAATAGTTAATACTGTCATCTTCCACGCAATAAAGCATGATAATACCGTCACCCTGTTTCATGGCAGTTGCAACGGTATCTTTCAAACGCTGACGGTCCTTCCCGTCAACCTTCAGCTTGTCAACCACCAGCTCTATACTATGGTTCTTGTAGCGGTCAAGCTTCAAACCCGGCAGTATCTCCTGAATTTTACCGTCAATGCGGACATTCAAATATCCTTTTTTCCGAAGTTGTTCGAAGAGTTCCTTGTAATGGCCTTTACGGTTGTTGATCAAAGGCGACATCACCATTGTCTTTTTCCCGGAATATTTTTCAATTATCAGGTCTACAATCTTTTCTTCCGTGTATTTGACCATTTTCTCTCCACTTTTATAGGAAACGGCCACTCCTACACGTGCAAACAGCAAACGAAGAAAATCATAAACTTCGGTGACTGTACCGATAGTGCTTCGAGGATTTTTGTTGACAGTTTTTTGTTCAATTGATATGACAGGACAAAGCCCCGTAATTTTGTCAACATCTGGACGTTCCAATACCCCCAACATATTGCGGGCATAGGAAGAAAACGTTTCAATGTACCGGCGCTGTCCTTCTGCAAATATCGTGTCAAAAGCCAATGACGACTTACCGCTCCCGCTCAATCCCGTAATGACGGTCAGTTTGTTGTGCGGAATCTGTACATCAATATTTTTCAAATTATGGACTCTCGCGCCATAAACGGAAACCGAGTCACTGTTTTCTTCTATTATTTCTTTACTTGTATCCAATTTCGATTGTAAATTTTATGAGGTTGTGTCGATCTGTACAAATGTTTTTTGTTGGGAATCTTTACATTGTACGTTTTCTTAGCCTTATTGGTCAATTCCCGAGAGCGTATCCACGGATTCATCTCGCGCAATTGTGAATAAGATATGCCATGCTTTTCGGCCCATTCCGTCCAACTTGGCACTGCTGTAGAAACGCTTTCTACCGTGTAATCTACCGGGAAATATAATTGTTCCTCCGCAATATAGAAACCGTAATCTTTCGGGTGTTCCATTATCAGCTTTATCGCCAACAGACGGAACATGTAGCGGGATGTTTCACTGTTCAAGAAAAGGTCAAAACCGTTGTCAGCGTTCTGTTTCGATAATTCCGAAGAGATTCTCCCCATGCCTGCGTTATAAGAAGCAGCGACGGTAGCCCAACATTTGTATTTATTGTAGGCCGCTTTGAAATATTTACAGGCTGCTTCCGTCGCCTTTTCCAGATGAAAGCGTTCGTCAATCTCATCACCGACTTCCAAACCGTATTGGCGTGCAGTTGCCGGCATCAATTGCCATATTCCTCCGGCTTTTGCATAGGAAATGGCTCTGTTTTCCAAAAAACTTTCCACCACGGCCAAATAGGCGAAATCTTTCGGTATGCCATTTTTCTCTAAAATCGGTACAATAATTGGGAAATACCGATTGGCACGTTTGATAGACAGCAATGTGTTTGTGTGACCGTACATAAACGATATTATTTCCCGGTCCAAACGCTCAAACATGTCGATACGGTCGAATGAAATTTCAGTTCCGGCAAAATACATGGATTCCGGTACATCCGGAGCAATAGCCGTTACACATTGTTGTTTATTGTTGTCATATAACGATTGTGCATTAGCAACCACTGGACAACCTCCTATCAATAATAGCAAAAAAAATGTTTTAATCTTCATAATCTACTTTCCACTTTTTAAAATATTAATATCACCTTTCAGGTTATAGTCTTTCCCGTCAGCTCCTTTTGCAGAGATGACATAATAGTATACTCCCGGTTTTACAAATTTTCCTTTATATTTTCCATCCCAGCCCATTGCGGGATTGTCGAATGTGCAGACGCGGTTGCCATAGCGGTCAAAAATCGAGCATTTGAATGAAACAATCGATTTGTAGGATACTTTCCACTCGTCATTGACTCCTTCAGAGGCATTCGGAGAGAAGGCATTCGGACATTGCAAATTCGATTCGCCGATATTCACAACAAGCGTTTCACTGACAGCTTCGCAAGTTCCGTCATTGTTTGTTCCGATAAAACGAACGTATGTTGTTCCGTTTTCCCGAAATGTATGGGAGCAACTTTCATCATTCAGACGCAGTGTCAGGTTGGAGAATTCCGCATCGTTGGAGAACTGCCATTCCTTGTGGACCACGGCGTCTGTGCAATAGGCCGTAAATGTTATTTCTACGGGGGCGGAACCGCCTAAACTTTCAGTTTCCACTTTCTGTTCGTTGGCATTATCCCTCTGTTCCTGTACGGCATCAACCTGTACTTCAACCGTTGGGGTGACATACTCCGGCGATTCAATGAGTTGTTCTCTGCCCCATGCCTGCAGGAAACGGTCTCCCCGTATGGTGAAAATCGTATTGCAGAGCGGAGCCGGTATTGCCATCCGTTCCGTCAGGGTTTCTTCAGTAGAAGTGCTTTCAACGGATGTATACGACATGTTTTCGGCATCCCATTCCAAAGTATTATAGGAAACCTGAATGTCACGACTGAGTTGTTTAGGAACGCCTGTAATCGTATAGTAGGTTATGGCATTGCAGTCAGCATCAATTTCTAATGTGGCCACACCGCAATCCTGCTCGCTTGGAATAGTTATATTCCGCAAATCCAACATGTGACGTTCATAATCTACAACCCAGAAATACACTCGTTCGGCACCATCTTCAATAATGTAACCACAGTCAGGAATAATGTCGGTCAATGTCGAACTGTTTCCACTGACAGTAATGTCCGTCAGTTCTTCCGCCATACTTCCGGATTCCTTATATGAATACCACCTGACGGCATTCCCTTGGGCTGACACATAGTTGATACTTGCACCATCTAAAGATGACAGTACATATATACAGTCCAGTCCGGTTGATTTTTCCGGAACAACTTCAACAACCGTTTCAGCTGTCCCTTGAAACGAGACCTGAGCCGTAACTGTGCAGAATGATGAACAGCATACTATTATGGGGAAAATATAATTTTTCATTGTTTAATCGTTAGTACAAAGTTAATGAAAGGAATGGGCCACGACAAACAAAATCTTCATTTAAAAGACCACTGTAACAGACCTAATTCTATCTTCTACAAAGATAACGTAATTTAATCGGATTTTATTTGTCGTTTTTTTGACATTTGCCCCATTTTCTAAGTGATTTTATTTATTTTTGCATTCAGAAATAGAAAAAATCACATCAATAAGATATAAGTATGATTAACTTCTTCAAAAAAGGATGCAATTCAATCATCGCGGTCGACTGTTCCCACAGTTTGGACAGCAGTGAAATTGAGAAACTGCAATGGCTTTTCGGCGGTACACTTCTTAACGAGAAATCGTTGGAAGGAACATTTATCGGACCTCGTAAGGAAATGATAACTCCTTGGAGTACGAATGCTGTGGAAATTACCCAAAACATGGGTCTGACTGGCATTAAACGTATTGAGGAATTCGAAATGTCAAAAAAGGAGAATCCGGAATTTGACAAGATGCTCCAACGCGTTTATCACAAGTTGGACGAATCGATCTTTGTGATTGACAAGCAACCGGATCCGATTGTATATATCTCAAACATAGAGGAGTACAACGAACAGGAAGGATTGGCATTGAGTCCGGAAGAAATTGAATATTTGAAACAACTGAGCGCTAAGTTGGAACGTCCATTGACCGACAGTGAAGTGTTTGGCTTCTCTCAAGTCAATTCCGAACACTGCCGTCATAAAATTTTTAATGGTACCTTTATTATTGACGGCAAAGAAAAACCGACTTCATTGTTTAAGCTCATCAAAAAAACATCCCAAACAAATCCGAATAAGCTGGTTTCAGCATATAAGGACAATGTAGCTTTTGTTGAAGGTCCTACTATTGAACAGTTTGCTCCCAAAAATCCAGAGAAACCGGATTATTTTGAAGTAAAAGATATTGAAACCGTTATTTCTCTTAAAGCGGAAACTCACAATTTCCCGACTACGGTAGAACCGTTTAATGGTGCCGCAACAGGTACCGGTGGTGAAATTCGTGACCGTCTTGGCGGTGGTAGAGCGAGTCTTCCTATTGCCGGTACGGCTGTATATATGACAGCATATCCACGTACCGAAGAAGGACGTGCTTGGGAAGTCGGTTCAATCGCTCCACGTAAATGGCTGTATCAAACTCCGGAAGAAATTCTTATCAAAGCTTCCAATGGAGCATCCGATTTTGGTAACAAATTCGGTCAGCCGCTTATCTGTGGTTCCGTGCTGACTTTTGAATATAAAGAAGGTAAAGAAGAATTTGCCTACGACAAAGTGATAATGCTTGCCGGTGGCGTTGGATTCGCAGCAAAACGCGATGCCTTGAAAGGCGAACCGAAACCACATGAAAGCGTCGTTCTGATGGGCGGCGACAACTATCGTATCGGTATGGGCGGTGGTGCTGTATCTTCTGTAAACACGGGCCAATATGCCAATGCCATTGAGTTGAATGCCGTACAGCGTGCAAATCCGGAAATGCAGAAGCGCGTATCCAACGTAATCCGTGCCTTGGCTGAATCCGACAACAACCCGATTATTTCTATCCACGACCATGGCGCAGGCGGTCACTTGAACGCATTGTCGGAATTGGTGGAAACTACCGGTGGAAAAATCAACATTGACGCACTTCCCGTAGGCGACCCTACCCTTTCTTCGAAAGAAATCATCGGAAACGAGTCCCAGGAAAGAATGGGCATGATTCTTGAAAAGAAGGACATCGAACATGTACGTCAGATTGCAGAACGTGAGCGTGCTCCGTTCTATGTTGTCGGTGAAACGACCGGTGACCATCGATTCGTGTTTGAACAGAAAGACGGTGTCAAACCTATTGATTTGGCCATGTCGGATATGTTCGGCAGTTCTCCGAAAACATATATGGTCGACAGCACCGTTACAAGAAAATTGCATTCATTCAAGTATAAGGAAGCCAACCTTAATGAATATATAGAAAATGTTCTTCAACTGGAAGCTGTTGCCTGCAAGGATTGGTTGACAAACAAAGTTGACCGTTCAGTGACCGGTAAAATTGCCCGTCAGCAGTGCCAAGGCGAGATTCAACTTCCGTTAAGCGACTGTGGCGTCGTTTCTTTGGACTATACCGGAACGAAAGGTATTGCGACATCAATCGGCCATGCTCCTCAAATTGCATTGGCAAATCCGGGACAAGGCTCTATCGCATCTATTGCAGAAGCTTTGACCAACATTGTCGGAGCACCGTTGGCCGACGGATTGAAGAGCGTTTCACTCAGCGCCAACTGGATGTGGCCTTGTCGTAATGCGGGCGAAGATGCCGCTCTATATAAGGCTGTAGAAACTTGTAGCGATTTTGCCTGTGCTTTAGGCATCAACATCCCGACAGGCAAGGACAGTTTGTCGATGACACAAAAATACGGCAATAAGAAAGTATTGTCGCCGGGAACGGTTATCATTTCAGCAGCCGGTGAAGTATCGGATGTAAGAAAGACTGTATCTCCAGTTGTTCAAAATGTCAAGGATTCAACTCTTTATTATATTGATTTCAGCAACGCACCGTTGGCATTGGGCGGTTCTGCTTTCGCTCAGACATTGAACAGTGTCGGCGAAGATGTGCCGGTCATTTCCTCTCCGGAATATTTCGCTGAAACATTTAATGCAGTTCAGGAACTTGTGAACGAATCACTGCTGATGGCATCCCACGATGTTTCTGCCGGCGGTTTGATTACGACTCTTCTTGAAATGACATTCGCCAATACTAATGGTGGATTGTCCGTTAATTTGGATGCTTTCGATGAAAAGGATACTGTAAAAGTTCTATTCGCAGAGAATTCGGCATTGGTAGCACAAGTTTCCGACAAGAATATCGAGAACGTGGAAAACATTCTGAACAAATACGGAGTGAAATTCCATCAAATTGGCAAACCTCAGGAAGAACGTACATTGGTCGTTGAAAATAAAGGCAAGGAATATATGCTGTTCATCGACCATCTGCGTGATGTCTGGTTTAACTCATCCTACCTTCTTGACTGTAAGCAAAGCGGTAACGCTTGTGCCAAGAAGCGTTATGAGAACTACAAGAAGCAGCCGATCAAATATAAGATGCCGAAGCATTTTGACGGAACGACCGCTTCGCTCGGCATAGACAAGCACCGTAGAACAGCCAGCGGCGTAAAGGCTGCCATTATTCGTGAAAAAGGTGTAAACGGTGACCGTGAAATGGCCTACTCTCTTTATCTTGCAGGCTTTGACGTGAAAGACGTTCACATGACCGACTTGATTTCCGGCCGTGAAACATTGGAAGATGTCAATATGATTGTATTCTGCGGAGGTTTCTCCAATTCCGATGTACTTGGTTCCGCGAAAGGCTGGGCCGGCGGATTCTTGTGGAATGAGAAAGCCAAGAAAGCGCTCGACAACTTCTACAAACGTCAAGATACTTTGAGTTTGGGTATTTGCAACGGTTGCCAGTTGATGATTGAATTGAATCTGATTAACCCGGAACACGAGAAACGTACGACAATGGAACACAATGATTCACACAAGTTTGAATCACAATTCCTCGGTTTGACTATTCCGGAAAACAATTCCGTGATGTTCAAGTCGCTGTCAGGTTCTAAATTAGGTATTTGGGTTGCTCACGGTGAAGGTAAATTCAACTTGCCGGAAGATTTCGACAAATACAATGTCGTTGCCCAATATAGCTATGGCTCATATCCGGCAAATCCGAACGGTTCACCTAAAGCTGTTGCCGGTCTTGCATCAGCCGACGGCCGCCATTTGGCAATGATGCCTCACTTGGAACGTGCCATCTTCCCGTGGCAGTGCGGATACTATCCTGAAAGCCGTCGTCTGACAGACGAAGTCACACCTTGGATTGAGGCCTTTGTCAATGCCCGTAAATGGATTGAAGAAAAGACAAAATAACAGGATAAGCAATTAATAAGAAAGCCGCTTTTTCAAGCGGCTTTTTGTTTTTCTTGCCTGTCAGGAAATGGCATCTAAAGCATCGGAAAGTTTCATTAGATCTTCTTTCATTTCCCGTAATCGGGAAATAACTTCATGCTTTTTCGAGACATTTTTTCTGTTTTGCTTTATTTGTTGCTCTGCCGCATCCAGTTTCAGTCCCTGCTCTTTCACAAGATAATGCACAATACGAATGTTTTCAATATCTTCCATTGTGTAGAATCTTGTGTTCCGTGAATTCCGTCTCGGTTTAATCACCGTGAACTCTTTTTCCCAGAAACGCAGAGTGGAAGCCGGTATATGAAGCATTTCAGCCACCTCCCCGATTTTATAATATTTTTTCTCTATATTCCGCATACTGATTAGTCGTTTTTTACAGAAATGACGGCAGTTGCCACAACTTATTTTTGCAAAAATAACATAATTGCTATATTTTTGCACTCAAATTCATGAAGATATTTGGAATTAATGTTCCAAACCTGCTTCTATAAAAACTCATACATTGAATATAAAATTTCAGAATATGTATTCAGCTAACGAAATCAGAGAATCTTTTAAAAATTTTTTCAGAAGCAAAGGACATCAAATCGTTCCTTCAGCTCCGATGGTTATCAAAGATGACCCTACTTTGATGTTTACCAATGCCGGTATGAATCAATTTAAGGACATTATTTTGGGAAATGTTCCTGCCAAATATAAAAGAGTCGCGGACTCACAGAAATGTTTACGCGTGAGCGGTAAGCACAATGACTTGGAAGAAGTGGGTTTGGATACTTACCACCATACAATGTTCGAAATGCTCGGTAACTGGTCATTTGGCGACTATTTCAAAAAGGAAGCCATCGACTGGGCTTGGGAATATTTGGTTGATGTTCTGAAAATCAATCCCGACCGCCTGTATGCGACAGTATTCGAAGGCTATGCTCCTGAAGGTTTGGGCCGCGACGATGAAGCAGCCGGATATTGGGAAAAACATTTGCCAAAAGATCATATATTGAACGGCAATCGCAAGGATAATTTCTGGGAAATGGGCGAAACTGGTCCATGTGGTCCTTGCTCCGAAATCCATATTGACCTGCGTTCAGATGCCGAACGCGCAGAAAAAGATGGTAGAGAACTGGTAAATGCCAACCATCCTCAAGTTATTGAAATCTGGAACCTTGTGTTCATGCAGTATAATCATAAGGCTGACGGTTCTCTCGAACCTCTTCCTGCACGTGTAATCGATACAGGTATGGGATTTGAACGTCTTTGTATGGCCATGCAAGGAAAAACATCCAACTACGACACCGACGTATTCCAGCCGTTGTTGAAGAAAATCGGCCAATTGTCAGGAAAAACTTACGGTGACGACAAGCAGGTGGATATTGCCATGCGTGTTATTGCCGACCATATCCGTACGATTTCATTCTCAATTGCCGACTCTCAGCTTCCATCAAATGCCAAAGCCGGTTATGTAATTCGTCGTATTCTGCGCCGTGCCGTTCGTTATGCCTACACTTTCTTGGGACAGAAACAGGCGTTCCTTTATCGTTTGGTCGACACTTTGATTGAGTCAATGGGTGAAGCTTATCCGGAATTGACTACTCAAGCTGACTTGATTAAGAAAGTAATTAAGGAAGAGGAAGAATCATTCTTGCGCACCCTTGAAACAGGTATCAAACGTCTTGAGAAAGTGATTGACGACACAAAGAAAGCAGGAAAGACAACAATCAGCGGAAACGAAGCATTCATATTGTATGACACCTACGGATTCCCTCTCGATTTGACAGAACTTATCCTCAAAGAAAACGGCCTTGATGTGAATGAAGAAGAGTTTAATGCGGAAATGGCAAAACAGAAACAGCGTGCCCGCAACGCCGCTGCCGTTGAAGCTACCGACTGGATAACTGTAAACGAAGGTGATTCCCAATTCGTCGGATATGACGAATATTCTGTTGCTACAAAGATTTTGCGCTACCGCAAAGTAAAGCAGAAAAATACTGAATTCTATCAGATAGTGTTGGAAAAGACTCCATTCTATGCTGAAATGGGTGGACAGGTTGGTGATACCGGCAAATTGTATAATGGCGACGAAGTAATTGAAATAACAGACACCAAGCGTGAAAACAACTTGCCAGTTCATATAACCAAACAACTGCCGAAAAATGTTGAAGCTGTCTTTACAGCTGAAATCAATAAGGAAGCACGTCAGGCTACAGCTGCAAACCATACGGCTACTCACCTGCTCCACGAAGCGCTTCGCGAAGTGTTGGGTACACACGTTGAACAAAAAGGTTCATACGTTTCCCCGCAATTCCTGCGTTTCGATTTCTCTCATTTCCAGAAAATGACAGACGAAGAAATCCAAAAGGTAGAACGTCTTGCCAATAAGAAAGTGCGTGAAGCTATTGCATTGGAAGAGTTTAGAAACATGCCGATTGCCCAAGCTAAAGAATTGGGAGCAATGGCGTTGTTCGGCGAAAAATATGGCGAAGAAGTACGTGTCATCAAGTATGGTTCTTCTGTAGAATTGTGCGGTGGTACACACGTTAAAAATACCGGAAATATTGGTATTATCAAGATTTTGTCTGAAAGCAGTATCGCAGCGGGTATCCGTCGTATTGAAGCTGTTACAGGCAGTGCCGTAGAAGACATCATCTATGATATTCAATCGACTTTGAAACAGGCTGCAGCATTGCTGAACACTTCAAACTTAATCCAGGCTGTAGAAAAGACCATTAATGAAAATGCCGACTTGAAGAAAGAGGCTGAAGCAGTAATGCAGGAACGCATCAAGACCACTGCCGAAAAACTTCTTGCTGAGAAAGACATCATCAACGGTATCAATGTATGCATGTTGACCGGCATAAGAATTCCTGATATGGTAAAAGGTATAGCATTTGCCATCAAAGAAAAATCACCATCGTCAACAATATTCATCGGCGCTACCACATACAAGGATAAACCGATGTTGACTGTTATGATTACTGAGGATATGGTGAAGGCAGGATTCAATGCTTCCACTATGGTGAAAGAAGCTGCCAAGTTGATTCAAGGCGGTGGCGGCGGCCAACCTCAATTTGCTCAAGCCGGCGGTAAGAATGCAGATTCATTGAGCCTGGCAGTCGACAAATTGATGGACATTGTCAAGAACAGCTAATACAGAACAATGCAATATTGAAAAGGAGGCTTCACGGCCTCCTTTTTGTTTATCAGACAAAAAGCGGGATTCACATGGAAACATTATCCATATCGAATCCCGCTTTATTTATGTGGTAATAAGTACGTTATTTTTCCATCATCAAAGCAGCTTGCTTGACTTTCTTGAACAAGTCAGTTGCAAAGACGAAATCATTCAAGGCTTCATTGTCAGAGTGGAAAATAGTATTCTTGTTTCCTTCCCATCCGTTATGCCCTTTATTGATAAATACGATATTTTCACCGATACCCAATACGGAGTTCATGTCGTGGGTGTTGATAATGGTCGTAATGTTGTATTCGTGAGTGATATCCCACAACAGTTCATCAATAAGAATGGATGTTCTTGGGTCCAATCCGGAGTTCGGCTCATCGCAAAACAAATATCGGGGATTCAAGGCAATCGCACGGGCAATCGCTACGCGTTTCTGCATACCGCCACTGATTTCAGCAGGATATTTGTCGTTCGCGCCTTTCAAATTTACACGTTCCAGACAGAATTCAGCCCGATCCTTCATTTCAGCATAAGTCATGCGTTCAAACATCTTCAAAGGAAACATGACATTGCCCAATACGGTTTCGCTGTCAAACAGTGCAGAACCTTGGAACAACATACCTATTTCCTTACGCAAGGTTTTTCTTTTCTCGGTATTCATTTTCATCAAATCACGTCCGTCATACAGGATTTCCCCTTTCTCAGGCGTGACAAGACCGATAATGCTCTTGACGAGAACCGTTTTTCCGGAACCGCTCTGCCCAATAATCAGATTGGTTTTCCCCTCGTAAAATTTAGTGCTTATGTCGAATAATACCGTTTTGTCTTCAAACGACTTGGTTACATGCTTTACTTCTATCATTGCAACAGAATTTTTGTCAATAACACGTCAAGCAGCAGAATCAGGATACTGCTTGCCACTACAGAATTCGTACTTGCCTTACCTACTTCCAATGCTCCTCCCTTTACGTTATAGCCGTAGAATGAAGCTACACTCGTTATAATAACGGAAAAGAACAGGGACTTGATAATGGCATACCATACATACCATTCAATGAAATATGACTGAATACCGTAAATATATTGTGACACCGACAATATATTGGTGAATTTTGCGACAAGATAACCTCCGAACAACCCCGAACACATACTGAAAATTGCCAATACGGGTATAAAAGTCAATAATGCCATAATCTTAGGCAACACCAAAAAATTGCAAGAATTGACCCCCATGATTTCAAGGGCATCAATCTGTTCTGTCACGCGCATTGTTCCGATTTCAGATGCGATATTGGAACCAACCTTTCCGGCAAGGATCAAGCAGAGAATGGACGATGAAAATTCCAGCAGAAGAACGTCACGTGTTGCCAAACCGATTGTATAAAGGGGCAATAGCGGGTTTTCAAAGTTAATCTGCATCTGAATGGCAATCACCGCACCGATAAACAATGATATCACAATAACCAATGGGATGGAATCAATGCCTAATTTCGAAATTTCAATCACATAACGTTTCAATGATTCTTTCAACCTGTCGGGACGTGTCAAAACACGACGCATAAACAAGGCGTATTCTCCAAACGTTTGCAAGCAGGATGTTATAAACATAGTTAGCTTTTATAAAATTCGGCTACAAAATTAATAAATTCAGCCTATATATGCCACACTCATCCTACCAATATATCATTTAAACAAGAAAATGGACAAGTGACATGGCTAAATAACTTTTTCAACTCATAAAATATATATTCAAATTAATATTCGTAATTTTGTGCTCATTTCGAAAATATGCCATTTTTATGAAGCGACAGGTTTTTATCATGGTATTTTGCTGCCTTTTGGCAATAAATGTGCAAGCCCAAACCACTGACACTTTATCCATTCAATCTCGGGATAGTTTAACATTATCGGATATCTCTACCCCAAGAAAAAAATCATATTGGAGAGCTGCCGGTGAAGTTGTCGGTTTAAATATCGGATTGTGGGCTTTCGACAGATTTGCGCTTAAAGGACACTATGCCTATATTTCCTGGGAAACCATAAAAGCAAATTTCAAAAATGGTTTCGAATGGGATAATGACCATCTGAATACCAATATGTTTGCACACCCGTATAATGGCTCTTTGTTTTTCAATGCCGGGCGTTCGAACGGGTTCAATTTCTGGCAGTCGGAATTGTTTGCTATTGGAGGAAGTGCCATGTGGGAAATGTTTATGGAAAAGGAATATCCGTCAACTAACGATATTATCGCAACCCCGATTGGCGGTGCAGCACTTGGAGAAGTTTTTTATCGGGCATCCGATATGTTGTTGGACGACCGCTCTTCGGGTGGTGAACGCTTCGGCCGTGAGTTTGCCGCATTTATCATCTCTCCCATGAGAGGTTTCACTCGTGTTATCACAGGACAGGCGTGGAAAAGGCAGGCCGTCACCGGACGCGATTTCGGAAATCCCGACTACAATCTCAATTTTTCTGTAGGTACCCGCGTGCTAACATTTCATGATGACAATACACTGGCAAAAGTAGGCGCAACCGCTCATGTTGATTTTGAATATGGTGACTGCTTTGAATCCTCAAACCGGCCATACGACTATTTCACATTTCAAATGGATTTGAATCTAATGAAGACACAGCCATTGCTTAACCGGATTGAAATTATAGGCAAGCTCTTGTCCAAAGAGGTATTGAATACACCGAAAACCAATCTGTCATTAGGTTTATATCAGCATTTTGACTTCTTTGATTCGGACACCATCAGTACCAACTATGTGTCAGGAGATTTTAAACCATGTGCTGTACCTTATAAGCTAGGAACGCCCGCCTCCGTCGGTGGAGGTGCAATGTTTCGCTACAATCCGACAGACCATGGTAGTCTTACGGCATTCACCCATGTCAATGGTGTGATTTTAGGCGGTATTTTGAGCGACTATTATCGTTTTTATAATCGTAATTACAACTGGGCTTCAGGTTTCTCCGTCAAATTTGGTGTCAACTATTCCATGCAGGATGACAGATTTTTGTTTTCGTTAAAAAATCAGTTCTACAAGTTTTATACATGGAAAGGTTGGGATTCTTCTTATGATTGGTCGTTAACTCCGGAAGGAAAACCTGTTGATGTGCAGGGAGACTATTCTAACGGAAAATTCAATCACCTTGAAGGACAAATGAACTATCGTTTGTGGGAAAAACTATATCTTGGTTTAGGTTTTGACTGGTATTACAGAAAAACCTGGTATGATACCTACCAAGAATTTCATTATAACGGAATTACATTTGCTGCAAGTAGCCACTTTATAACCAGTCAGCAATTGAGCTTTCAATTGAAATTGACATATAAGCTATAGTTTGGGATTCCTTTTCGGAAACATCTCCCCTCTTTTTACGCTTGAATACGGCTGTTGTGCAAAAGAAAAACGCAAAATGTGGCAACCAATTCACTAAAGTATATTATATTTGTAACATAGTTTATAAATTTGCGTTCTATGATTATCATCGGAATCGCCGGAGGAACGGGTTCCGGCAAAACGACTGTCGTAAAAAAAATTGTGGAAGCACTGCCAGCTGGTGAAGTTAGTGTACTTCCTCAAGATTCCTATTATAAGGATTCAAGCCATATCCCTTTAGAAGAAAGACAAAAAATCAATTTTGACGAGCCTGCCGCTTTCGACTGGGAATTGCTGATCCAACAATTACAGGATTTAAAGGACGGCAAAAGTATTGAAGTACCCACATACTCTTATCTTACATGCACCCGCCAACCGGAAACCGTACCCATGCAACCACGGGATGTTGTTCTGGTAGAAGGCATTCTGGTGTTTAGCGACAAACGTCTTCGCGACATGATGGACATCAAGGTCTTTGTTGACGCTGACGCCGACGATCGCTTGATACGGGTAATCAATCGCGACTGTATCGAAAGAGGCCGCACTCCGGAATTGGTGGTAGAACGATACGAACGTGTTTTGAAACCAATGCACAACAAATATATCGAGCCAGCTAAAAAATTTGCTGATTTGATTATTCCGCAAGGAGGCAACAACACAGTTGCCATTAAACTGCTGAAGGAATATATCGAAGGGCGAATCAATACGAAGAAATAAAGAGAAATGAGTATATTCAAACCCATAACCAACATATTTGTAAAATCTTCCGGAAAACAAAATGCCGTCGCTCCGGCAAACGAACCCCTGCCTCAAGCTCAGGCTGCCAACGGAAAGATGGTTTTGCGTACGGAAAATTTGGTAAAAAAATATCGTCAGAGAACTGTCGTCAATCATGTGTCGATCGACGTCACACAAGGAGAGATTGTCGGTCTGCTTGGACCTAACGGTGCCGGAAAGACGACTACGTTCTATATGACAACGGGCCTTATTACTCCCTATGAGGGTCAAATCTATTTGAATGACCTCAATATCACTAAGTTTCCGGTATATAAGAGAGCGCAGAACGGTATCGGATATTTGGCACAGGAACCTTCCGTTTTTCGAAAACTGAGTGTCGAAAACAATATCCGTGCGGTATTGGAAATGACAAATACCAGTAAAGAATATCAGGCGGAAAAACTGGAAAGCCTGATTGCTGAATTTCGTTTGCAGAAGGTGCGAAAAAATTTAGGCGACCAATTGTCAGGAGGTGAACGCCGACGTACAGAAATAGCAAGATGCCTGGCCATCAATCCAAAATTCATTATGCTCGACGAACCATTTGCCGGTGTTGACCCGATTGCAGTGGAGGACATCCAATACATCGTCTACAAATTGAAGGAAAAGAATATCGGCATTCTGATTACAGACCACAACGCACCTGAAACATTGAGCATTACGGACCGTGCCTACTTGTTGTTTGAGGGAAAAATCCTGTTTCAGGGTACTTCGGAAGAACTGGCCGAAAACCCTATTGTGAGAGAGAAATATCTGGGACGCAATTTCGTGTTCCATCGTAAAAAATTTGATTAATTCATCATTGCTATGAAAAAATTCATGTCAACATTCCTGGCCGCTTTTGTCGGCACATGGGTTGCGTTTCTAATTATAGGCGTCGTGATATTCGTATGTGGCATGATAATGCTCACATCCATGTCATTCTCGGCCATTAATACCAGCACCGTTTCTGTATCCGATAATTCGGTTCTGGTTCTTAATTTGAAGGGAACTATCACAGAGCGTCCCTACTCCATTACGTGGCAAGATTATGTCAATGACTCTGAAACCCCGTTGAATCTGTATGATATACTTAGGGCAATTGATAATGCGGCAACAGATTCTAAAATCACGGGCATATATATCCGTTGTAATGCAGCGTCATCCGGATTAGCTACGTCAACAGCCATCCGTGATGCTCTTGTAAAATTCAAAAAGGATTCGGGTAAATGGATTTATGCTTACGGAGATATGATAGCCCAAAACGATTATTACATATCGTCCGTAGCCGACAGCATTTACATGAATCCCGTGGGTATGCTTGACATTCATGGCCTTTCAAGCGGAACAATGTTCTTTAAGGGGCTTTTGGACAAGTTGGGCGTCGAAATGCAAATCATCCGTGTCGGAACATACAAAAGTGCGGTTGAACCGTTTATGCTAACGTCGATGAGCGATGCCAGCCGCTTGCAGACACAGACTTACATCAACAACATTTGGGGATACATAAAAAAACAAATGTCAGTAGCACGACAATTGTCAGCAACTGCTGTTGACAATTATGCAGACAGTTTGAATACCTTCAAAGATCCGCAAGTGACAGTAGATGAACATTTCATTGACGGTCTTTGTTATGCTCATGAGTTTGACGACAAATTGAAAGCGGCTTGTGGTCTCAGTGAAACTGACGAATTGTCGATGATCAGCATACAGCAATATTGCACGACATTGAAACAACCAAAGAAGTCGGCCAATAAAATTGCCGTACTTTATGCATGTGGCGAAATCAATGTTAACGGCAGCGATCAAGATATCAGTTCGGCAGACATAGTGCCGGAAATCTTGGATTTGGCCAAAGACGACGATATAAAAGGACTTGTGCTCCGCGTGAACTCACCGGGTGGTAGTGCCTATGCATCGGAACAAATTTGGGAAGCATTGGAAACTTTCAAGAAAGCAGGCAAGCCATTTGCCGTATCCATGGGCGATTTGGCCGCATCGGGAGGATATTACATCTCATGTGGTGCCGACCGCATTTTTGCAGAACCTACCACGCTGACCGGTTCCATTGGTATATATGGAATGGTTCCGTCGTTCGAAGGTTTGATGACAGACAAATTAGGTTTGACAGTTGATATGGTTACAACTAACAAAGAATCGAATTTCTCCGTATACAAACCGATGACACCTGCACAACGCAACGCCATGCAGCTTAACGTAAACAGAGGCTATGAACTCTTCACGAAACGATGTGCTGACGGTCGTAAAATGGATTTGGATTCGTTGAAATCCATTGCAGAAGGACGCGTATGGGATGCTTCCGACGCGTTGCGCATTGGTTTGATTGATGAATTCGGAAATGTCGATTCTGCTGTCGAATGGGTTGCAACTGCTGCCGATGTTCAAAATGATTACATGAAGGAAGTGTATCCTAAACAAAAGAACGACTTCATGAATCTGCTCTATTCTGTTTTGTATGAATCTTCATATAAAACACAGATGAAGAAAGAGTTTGGAATGCTGTACGAGTATATGGAAGAGATTCGCACGTTGTTGGATCGCGACCGTTTACAATGCAGAATGGAAACAACATATATTAATTAAAAGGAAACGTGACAGATACGGCTCGTAAAATAAGAACTGCCATTTTTACCCCATTGTCATATTTATATGGGGCAGTTACGTTTGTGCGTAATAAATTGTTCGATTTCAATATTTTGCGTTCGGTATCGTTCAATATTCCCGTAGTCTGCATTGGCAATATATCAGTAGGAGGAACAGGAAAAACACCTCATACTGAATACATAATCCAATTATTACAGGACAAGTACAAGATTGCGGTATTAAGCCGTGGCTATAAACGTAAAACCTCCGGTTTCATTTTAGCATCGGCAAAAAGCACTCCTTATGACATTGGTGACGAACCCTATCAGATTTATCAAAAATTTGGTAATAAGATTAGAGTTGCCGTATGTGAGAAACGAGTTTTTGGTATACAGGAACTTCAGCGCATTGACCCTGAAATAAATCTGATTCTTCTGGATGACGCTTTCCAGCACCGATTCGTGAAGCCGAAAGTGTCGATCGTGCTGACAGAATATAGCCGTCCGCTGTTTAAGGACAAATTGCTGCCATTGGGAAGATTGCGTGAAAGTATTCAGGCAGTCAGAGCGCGTGCGGATATTGTCATCGTGACCAAATGTCCCGAAGATGTCAAGCCGGTGCAATTCAGATTGTATAAGAAGGAATTGGATTTATTCCCTTACCAGGGTCTGTTCTTCAGCAAATTCAATTACGGCAGTCTTGTTCCTGTTTTTCCTGAAGAATCGACGTATATCCCTTATCTTGATATTTTTACATCACAGGATATTATACTTGCGGTAACAGGAATAGCCAATCCACGGCCATTGGTGAAATACTTGAAGGAATTTAAAGCGCAAATAAAAGTGATGCACTACCCCGACCATCACTATTTCACGCGAACGGACATTGATGACATTGCCGCTACATTCCGTTCGTTAAAAGGACGTTATAAAATATTGATGACAACAGAAAAGGATGCCGTGAGGATTGCAAACAATCCCTACTTTCCTTATGAATTGAAAAAGCATATATTCTATCAGCCTGTCAGCGTCGAATTCCTGCAGTATGAATCTGTGGATTTCAACGAAGCGTTGGTAAAAGCTATTAATAGTCCGGACAAAAACTAAAACTAAAAAATACAATTATGTTGGAGAAGATTAAAGAAACAGCTGATTTTATCAGATCAAAAGTAAACGACATTCCGACAACTGCCATTATTCTTGGCACTGGTTTGGGAGAGTTGGTAAATCATATTGAAATTACGGACGTACTTGAGTACAGTGCCATCCCTAATTTTCCGATTTCGACAGTAGAAGGCCATAGCGGCAAATTGATATTCGGAACACTTGGCAACAAGCGGGTAATGGCCATGCAGGGACGTTTCCATTTCTATGAAGGGTATTCCATGCAACAGGTTACGTTCCCGGTAAGAGTAATGAAAACATTGGGAATCAACACGCTGTTTGTTTCTAACGCTGCCGGCGGTATGAATCCGGACTTCAAGATCGGTGACATCATGATTATCAACGACCACATCAATCTTTTCCCGGAACATCCTCTTCGTGGAAAGAATTACAATGAACTGGGTCCACGTTTTCCGGACATGAGCGAACCTTATTCCCATCGTTTGATAGCTGATGCATTAAAGGTTGCAGCTGCCAACAATATTAAAGTTCAGCAAGGTGTGTATGTAGGCACGCAGGGCCCGACTTTTGAAACTCCGGCTGAATATCGCTATTTCCGTCGTATCGGTGGTGATGCTGTCGGCATGAGTACCGTGCCCGAAGTTATCGTAGCGCGTCACAGCGGAATGGAAGTCTTCGCCATTTCAGTTATTACTGACATGGGTGGTCTGGAAGGTGTTGAACCTGAAAAAGTTTCACATGAAGAGGTTCAAAAGGCAGCAGCTGAAGCCCAACCGAAGATGACTGCCATCATGAAGGGCCTTATCAACGAATTTAAAGCATAATTCCAATTTTCAGAATGTCAGAAACACAAACAGAAATAGCGACTCTCGGCGAATTTGGGCTGATAAACAAGCTTACCGAACAAATTAAGCTGGTCAATCCTTCGACTGTCAAAGGCGTGGGTGACGATGCAGCCGTGCTTGATTATGCAGACAAACAGGTACTGGTCACCACCGACTTGCTGCTGGAAGGTATTCATTTCGATTTGACCTATGTTCCGTTGAAGCATCTAGGATATAAAGCGGCTGTCGTAAATTTCTCGGATATATATGCCATGAACGGGACTCCGAAGCAAATCACCGTTTCTTTGGGCATTTCCAAAAGGTTTACGATAGAGCATATTCAGGAGTTGTATGAAGGAATCAGAACTGCTGCTGAGATTTATGGTGTAGACATCGTTGGTGGCGACACTTCGGCATCTGTAACAGGACTGCTCATTAGCATTACATGCATTGGTGAAGCAGAAAAAGGAAAGGTAGTCTACCGTAATGGAGCCAAAGATACAGACTTGATTTGCGTATCAGGCGATTTGGGTGCCGCTTATATGGGGCTTCAATTGCTCGAACGTGAAAAAGTTGCCTCTTCTGGACAAGCTGATTTTCAACCGGAGTTCGGTGGTAAAGAATACATCCTTGAACGTCAATTGAAACCGGAAGCGCGAAGAGATGTCGTTAAGGCTTTGGCCGATGCCGGTATTATGCCAACGTCAATGATGGATATCTCCGATGGTCTGTCGTCGGAACTGTTGCATATCTGCAAGCAGAGCAATGCCGGTTGTCGAATTTATGAGGAGCGTATTCCTATTGATTATCAGACAGCAGTAATGGCTTCTGAAATTAACATGAACCTGGTAACAGCCGCACTTAATGGTGGCGAGGACTATGAATTGCTCTTCACTGCCCCACTTTCAGACCACGAAAAGCTCGCACAAATTGACAGTATTCGAATTATTGGCCACATAACCAAACCAGAACTGGGATGTGCCATGATAACTCGTGACGGTAATGAAATATCGTTACAGGCTCAAGGTTGGAATGCTTTTTCAAAATAATGACATATATGACGAATGCGGTAAATCCTAAAAATTTGCCGCATTTTTTATATATATTTTTCATCGTAATATATCATTTATTACTATCTTCGCATTACATTAATTTGAATAAATACGAAGAAATATGATATACAAATTTCGATTAATTTCTGACGAAGTTGCCAATTTCAAATTGGAAATAGCTATTGATGCTGACGATACTTTCCTGAGCCTTCGCAATGCAATTCTCGAAGCTGCCGGCTATAGTAAAGATCAAATGGAATCATTCATCATTTGTGACGATGAATGGCAGAAAGAAAAAGAAGTGACATTAACAGACATGGGCAGCGACAGCGATGAAGACATTTGGCTGATGGAAGATACCCGATTGTCTGATCTCATCGAGGATGAAGGACAGCGCCTGATGTTCGTATTTGACTATCTTACAAACCGTTCTTTCTATATGGAAATGAAAGAAATGGAACCGGGTAAAAACATGTCCGAACCGCTCTGCACAAGAAAGGAAGGAAAAGCTCCCAAACAGAGTGAGGATTTGGATGAATTTGATTCAAAAATTGCCCAATCAACATCCAGCACATCAGATATTGACGATTTTGATGAAAACTTCTACGGTTCGGATGAGTTTAACGAAGACGAATTTGATCAGGAAGGTTTTGATGATTTAAAATTTGAATAATAATGATTCCACGATTTGAGAATCATACAATGAAACAAGAATGGGAACTGGCTTCTGTCAATTCCCATTCTTATTTATTGGTTATCATTGATAACGTCCAGCAATGTCTGCGCTTTCTGTTGCGTTTCTCCCCATTCTTTTTCTGGTTCGGAATCTATGGTTAGCCCTCCGCCAATATACAGAACATAGTCATTGGATGAAAAAGACAGCGAACGCAGATTAACAAAAAAATCGAATCCGTCAGTCGTAAACGGACCCAAATATCCTCCGTAGAAAGTTCTTGAATGTCGTTCAATCTGCTGAATATGTCGAATTGCACTTTCTTTAGGAATACCTGCCAATGCAGGTGTCGGATGTAACGAATTGACCAATGCCATAGCGTTCTTTAAATCAGGGACGTTGACAAGAAAATCATTGCACAGATGCTCGACATTTCCAGCACATCGCGTATGTTTTTCCGACATCTTATAATCAAATCCATATCGTTCGATAATATTTGATATATAGGATGATACATAATCCTGTTCCTTCTCTTCTTTTTCAGTCCACACTCCCTTACCCGTCGGTTTTGTTCCTGCAAGGGCCATTGTTGAAAAAACTGAATCGTGATATCGGCCCAAAATCTCAGGAGAGGCCCCTAACCATGCTCCCGTTTCGGGCGAACAGAATGCAAAAACGAATGCATGGGGATATTTCTGAGTAAGGTTGATGACGACTGTACCCCAGTCGATGTCTCCTTTCTGATAGGACTGCACAAGAATTCGGGAAAGAACCATTTTCCGCAACTCTCCGGTTTCAAACAAACGGATTGTCTGTTCCGCAGATTTTATATAATCGTCATAACTGGTAGAAGTTTGCTGACAACCATCTTGAAAGAATTTGCCATGAATATGGCCCATTCGCAAATATTCATCTATGCTGTGCTCTGCATAAATTTTTACGACTGTAGTTTTGGAAGACTCAACGAATGGCAC
>ULSJ01015108.1_pt1 | contig 40394 bp, 38 predicted proteins | sample 1956291 | NCBI WGS metagenome assembly ULSJ01 (sample SAMEA4835705, study PRJEB28245) | human gut metagenome | biome: gut microbiome; material: fecal sample | place: Denmark | collected 2008 | reverse complement strand
CCGGCGGCTACTGTGGCCGTCAGCGTTACGGGCAGGCTGTTGCTGTTGCCGTCATCGAGGGTCATCGGAACTTCCGTGATGCCGTAGTCGAGCGAGTCAGTAGCGTTGAATCGCAGAAAGAGCGTAAAGCGTTCGTTGGGCTCTACCGCTGTCGGGCGGCATTCCGCGGTGACAAACGAAGGAATACCCGTTATGTGCGGGTGCATGACCGTACTGCCGGCATTGAATCCCGAAATGTTGACCGTCACCGCTGTGTTGCGGATTACTTTTCCCGCCATCAGCTGGCAGTTGTTGATGCGCAGGCTGCCGCTTTTTTCCGGGAAAAACAGGTTGAGCGTACCTTCGGTAGGGACCACTTTCCCTTTCAAAGTCAGCCGATAGTTGCCGTCGGTAGTACAAACGGTGATTTGTTTGCTGAACGCACCGGGACGGTTGGTCGGGGCGAACGTAGCTGTCAGGTTCATTTCCTCGCCCGGAGCGACGGTTGAGTCGTTGACGTTCGCCATTGTGCAGCCGCACGACGAAACGGTCCGAAGAATGGAAACGGCCGATTCCGACGTGTTTGTCGCCTTGAACGTGCAGGTGGCGACACCGTCTTTTTCATAGATGGTCCCGAAGTCGTGCGCAGTGGTGTCCCACGTCAGTTCGGCGGAAAGTGTCAGCGGCAGGAAAGCGGCCAACAACAGAATCGGAAGTTTCATTTCTATTGTTTGCTCTTTTGACTTTTCGGAACCACGACACCTTTGATGACAAGCTGTTTCACGCCGGCATTCGTCTTGACGGTAATGCCTTTGGTGAATTGTCCCGGTCGGCCTTTAGGCACGTATGTCACCTTGATGGTTCCTTTTCCGCCGGGCACGATGGGGCGTTTCGGAAATTCCGGACGCGTACATCCGCAGTTGGCGCGTGAGGATATGATCATGAGCGGCTTGTCGCCGGTGTTGGTAAATTCAAATTCATAGGTAACATTGCCGCCGTATTCGTTGATATATCCGAAATCGTGAGAAGTCACTTTAAATTCCATTTCCGGCTTGCCGGCAGCCAGTGAAGTGATGGCACAAAGGAATGTTGCCACGATGGTGAACAGAAACTTTTTCATAACTGACATGTTTTAAAAATTATAGCCGAGCGACACACTCCAACTGCTGTTGCGAAGACGGTGGTTTTCGGAGCCTACCCGGTTTTTTGCGTTGTTCTTTATGCTGTATTTAAAATAAGTTCCGATGAAATAATGTTTGAAGAACGTGAGTCCGATGCCGGTCTGTAGTCCCAGGTCGGTACGTTTTACGGCAAGGAAGTCCTTCGCGTCGGCTTCGAAATAATCGGTGTCGGTGATGGTCTGGTCGAAAATCAGCTGCTCTTCTTCCGCACCGAAGGCGATGTAGGAGTGCATGTGCTTTTTGCCCAGAACACCGTAGGAATAGTAGGTACCGATGTCGAAATGCAGGTTGGCGTCCTTTTGCAGACAGAGACGGAACGACAGCATTGCCGGAATGGTGATATAGTTGTAACGGTTGTTGACAAACGTGCTTCCCATATAGTCCTCCGACGTGTTGGCCGCCATCATCGAGCAGTCGTAGCCGCGGTTTTCCCACGACAGTCCCACTTCGATGGCAAGGAAATTGCGGATATGCAGGTCGGCAATGGCGCCGAAATGTCCGCCCATGCGCCAGTAGTAGTTGCTCTGGATAAGGTCGGGCTGGGTGGCAAGATAGTTGGTCGTCACGCCCGAAGAGTTGAGCCCGGCGCGCAGGCCGAAGGTTATCACCTTGTCGGGGCGGGAGTTGTCGATATACGGATAGCTTTGCGCTGCCGCAGGAAGGGTAGCGGATGCAATGACGGCTGTCAGTATGAAAAGAAATCGCTTCATGTCAGAGTGGTTGCGGTTTATTGTTGCGAAGTTACGAAATATAGTTGTTTGTGGCGTTGAAAACAATGTGAAAAAAGGCGAAGTTTTCAGTTTTCTGCCTTTTCGAGAAAGGAGAGGACATCGCGGACGGAAGATTCCGTCAGCAGCAGGCCTTTTTCGCGGCTTGACAGATAGAGCGCAGGCGGGGCGGAATACGTGAATTTGTCAAGGGAACTGAAGGTGGCGTCGATGACGTTGGTCCATTCTTCGGGGAAACGGTTGAGGGTGCTTTCCCAAAGTTGCCGGTTGTCGCCCACATATACGGTCAGCACCGTAAGCCGGCGGCCGGCTACCGCTTCCCTGACAACGGCCGAGCGGTTGAGACTGTCGGTCACGGCGTGGCACATGTCGCAGTCCGGGTCTTGAAAATACAGCAGTGTGAGCGGCGTGTGTATGCTGTCGAGCGAAAAGGTTTTCCCTTCTGCGGTCTGCATGTCGAAATCGGGGACCTGGGCGGAAACGGCAAGGCCGGCAATCAGCAGTGTAACGGCGGTTAAAATTCGTAGCATGTCAATCTGTTTTTTGAGAGATTTTTTCAAAGATAATCCAACCTTCCCAAATAGAAAACCTTTCGCGAGAAAAACACCGAAATATATCCGTATCAGGACAATAATCGGCAGTTTCCGGTGGAGGCGTTTCACAGTCTTTTAGAAGATAGGATGCGGCTCGGCATCGTCTTGGCTGAAAGCTGCTTTTCGCTGGCCTCCGCACTCGTCTTTCACTGTTTTTGCAATGTTTCACGATTGTTAAGTGTTTCAAATTGTGGCAGCTATGCCGTGGAACAATTCCAAGTTATTAACAAAAAAGGTGAGTTATCAACAATTCGGGCGTTTTTTGGAAAAATCATTTTGAGGTTGCGCAGAAATGTGATTCCTTTGCATAAAACACAGAAAGAAATGGGTAAAATTATTGCTATTGCAAATCAAAAAGGAGGAGTAGGAAAGACTACGACATCCATCAATCTTGCGGCCTCACTTGCCTCTCTGGGCAAAAAAGTGCTGATTATCGACGCCGACCCGCAGGCTAATGCCACTTCAGGCCTGGGCGTTGATCCGAAAAAGATGTCGTCGTCCATCTACGAATGTCTGGTAGACGACTATCCTTTGAGAGGAGCGGAAAACAAGACTTGCGTAGAAAACCTGGAATTGATTGGCTCCCGCATCGACTTGGTGGGGGCAGAACTGGAACTTATCAACAAACCCAACCGTGAACGTGTGCTGCGCCGGCTGCTTGCGGAAATCAAGGACAATTACGACTATGTGCTCATCGACTGTTCTCCGTCGCTGGGACTGATAACGGTGAACGCGCTTACGGCCGCCGACTCGGTCATCATCCCGGTACAGGCCGAATATTTTGCATTGGAAGGCATCAGCAAGCTGCTCAACACCATTCGTATCATCAAGTCGAAACTGAACCCGTCGCTGGAAATCGAGGGCTTCCTGCTGACCATGTACGATGCCCGTCTGCGACTTGCCAACCAGATTTACGACGAACTCAAGGGACATTTCGGCGAAATGGTGTTCGACACGGTCATCCCGCGCAACATCCGCCTGAGCGAAGCTCCGAGCCACGGCCTTCCGGCTATTCTTTATGATGCCGAAAGCAAGGGGGCAACCAGCCATTTGCAGCTTGCAAAAGAGCTGATGGCAAGAAATTAATGAATTTACAAACCGTAATAACGACTATAGATTATGTCATCACCAAAACGAAGTGCCTTGGGGCGCGGGCTTGACTCGTTGATTTCAATGGACGATATCCAGACCGGCGGCTCTTCGGCTATCAATGAAATAGAATTGTCGCAAATTCTTCCGAATCCCGAACAGCCGCGTACGTGGTTCGACGAGGAGTCGCTGGAAGAATTGGCGTCGTCCATCCGCGAACTGGGCATTATCCAGCCGCTCACTCTCCGTAAAATCGGAGCAGAGCAGTATCAGATTATTTCGGGTGAACGCCGTTTCCGTGCCGCCAAGATGGCCGGACTGTCGAGTGTGCCGGCATATATCCGTACGGCGAACGACAGCGAACTGACTGAAATGGCGCTCATCGAAAACATTCAGCGTGAGGACCTGAATGCCATTGAAGTGGCGCTGACTTTCAAGAAATTGATTGACCAGTACGATTTGACACAGGAAAAACTCAGTCTGCGCATCGGCAAAAAGCGCGCCACGATTGCCAATTTCCTGCGCCTGCTGAAATTGCCGGCCGAGGTGCAGTTGGGTCTGCGCGACCGTCGTGTGGACATGGGACATGCACGTGCGCTCCTGGCTGTGGAAAATCCGAAACATCAGCTGAAACTCTACAACGAAATTCTGAAAAAGGGACTTTCGGTGCGCCAGGTAGAGGAACTTGCCAAACTCTACAATGAGCAGGAACATGGCGAAGCTCCGGCAAAACCGGCTTCGTCGGGGAGCATTTCGAAGGAGTATGAGATTTTGAAAAACCATCTGTCGCAGTCATTCCACACCCCTGTCCAGTTTAGTTGCGACAAGCAGGGAAAAGGCAAAATCACATTTCCTTTTAAAAATGAGGAAGAACTTGAGCGATTAATTACTATCTTTGACCGCTTGAAAGGGAATATGGACAGCTAATCTGTCTGTAATTCTTGATTCTCAGGATAATTTTATATCTTTGCAGAAGATAGGGTGCGGCTTGGCGTGAACCTCAAACGAGATTGGCTTTTGCCGTTCACTGTCTGGCAACTGCTCAAAGGCAGTAAGAAACGAAAAAAAACGGTTTTAAACGAGTAATAAATTTTGGCACGACCTTGGTATGAAATAAGCAAGAGGCTGAAAATTAGTGTGGTAACATTGTTGTGCTGCATTTCGGCGTTTTCTTTTAAGGCGTATGCCGACGAGCCAGAAGCTGCCGGTACGGGGACGGCCGACGACGACTTGGAACAAGTGATTGTTCCCGAACGCCCGTCGCGCACCGAACGTCCGATAATGCCTGCCGACACGCTGGCTTCCGACAGCATTGTCGGCCAGTCGCTGGATATTGCTTTGGCTGAGGACAGCCTTTCGCTTGCCGTTGACACGGTTCCCCAGGAATTTGAGAAGCGGATATTTTTCAAGCCCGACCCGACTCGTGCCGTTTGGCTTTCTGCACTTTGTCCCGGATTGGGACAAATCTACAACCGCCGCTATTGGAAACTCCCGATAGTTGTTGGCGGTTATGTCGGTCTGATATATGCCACCTCGTGGAACAGCCGCATGCTGTCCGACTATACGCAGGCATATAACGACGTGATGGACAATGACCCGAACACGAAAAGCTATATGGAATTCTATCCTCCGACAACCAAGGAGGAAGATTTGGACATTGAATGGCTGAAAAAGTCGTTCAAGTCGAAAAAGGATTTTTACAGGCGGAACCGTGACTTGTGTATCATCAGTATGGTTGGACTCTATCTGGTCTGCATGATTGATGCCTATGTGGATGCTTCCCTGTCGCAGTTCGACATTTCGCCTGACTTGTCAGTGCGGTGGTCGCCGGCGGTGTTTGATGCTACCGACCGTACGCGATCGTTCGGTGTGCAGTGTGCGTTTAGTTTTTGAAATTGAATTAAAAGTAGATATATATGAAGAAAAGAATATTGGCGTTGGCTCTTGCGGCAGGCTTCTCGGTAGTCGCGTTTGCACGTCCCACGGTATTGTCGATCAAGGAGTCGATACAGGATAGCACCATAGTCTATCCGGAGAGTTTTGAAACCGATACTCAGGAACTGATGAAAAACTGGTATCTGGAGAACTATGCTGTGCTTTCGGGCGACAGTGAGACGAAGGGCGACGTGCCGACAAGTGATGAGGATTATGTGCAACGGTTGAAGGCGTTGCCTACCGTCATTGAAATGCCTTACAACCAGGTGGTGCGCAGCTATATTGACATGTATACCCAGCGCCGCCGTACGCTTGTGGAGGAAATGCTCGGCCTGAGCCTTTATTATATGCCGATTTTCGAACAGGCACTCGAACAGGAAGGCCTTCCGCTGGAATTGAAATATCTGCCGGTCATCGAGTCGGCGCTGAACCCCGATGCCGTGTCGCGTGTGGGTGCCACGGGCTTGTGGCAGTTTATGATTTCCACGGCTAAAGGATTGGGGCTGGAAGTGAACTCGCTCGTCGACGAACGCCGCGACCCTATCCGTTCGTCGGAACTGGCGGCCAAATATCTGAAACAGCTTTATGAAATCTACGGCGACTGGTCGCTGGCCATCGCTTCCTATAACTGCGGTCCGGGCAACGTAAACAAGGCTTTGCGCCGTGCCGGTGGCGGAAAACAGGATTTTTGGGATATCTACTACTACCTGCCGAAGGAAACTCGCGGCTATGTTCCCGCTTTCATTGCCGCCAACTATGTGATGACCTATCACAACGACCACAACATCGGAAACGCATTGGCAAAACGTCCGGTGCTGACCGATACTATCCATATCACACAACGTGTGCACTTCGACCAGATTTCGGAAGTGCTCGGTATACCTGTCGAAGAGTTGCGTGTGCTGAATCCGCAGTACCGTCGCGACGAAATTCCGGGTGATATCCGTCCGTACTCACTGACTCTGCCTTCGAAGCAGGTCTACAGCTACATCGTGAGCGAGGACAGCATCGTGAACCACAATATCGAAAAATATGCCCGTCGCACTACCGTCGTTCCGGGCGGCGACGTTTCCAACAGCGAAACGCAGCTGGTGGTGAAATACCACAAGGTGAAACGAGGCGAAACCATGTCGGTCATTGCGCGCCGTTATGGCGTGTCGGTTTCGACATTGAAGAAATGGAACGGTTTGCGCAGCAACCGTCTGAAGACAGGACAACGCCTGCGCATCAACACCTATCAGCGAGTTGAGAAAGAGGAGGAAGAGCCGGAAACCGTTCAGGAGGAATTGGCTGAAAACAACACCGTAGAGCAGCCGGAAGAAAAGCCGAAAACAACGAAACCGGCCAAATCGACGGTGAAGAAGTCGGACGCTGCCAATACGAAATATCATACGGTTCGTCGCGGAGAAACGCTCGGACTGATTGCCGACCGCTATGATGTTACCGTCAGTCGTCTGAAGGACTGGAACGACCTCCGTTCCAACAAGATTGTTGTGGGACAGCGCCTGAAAGTGGTTTCGTCGGTTGATAAGGGCGAAATCGAGGTGGACGGCGATGCTGACGTACAGGAAAATGCCACTACCCACAAAGTGCGTCGTGGAGAATCGTTGTTCAGCATAGCCGAGGATTACGGTGTGACCATCGACAATCTGAAGGATTGGAACAACCTCAGCGGTTCGTCGATTGATGCCGGACAGACACTCATTGTCAGCGCTTCGGCTGCAAAGGCATCGAAAAAGTCATCGGGTTCTTCGTCGAAAAAATCGGCAACGACCAAACATAAAGTACGCCGCGGTGAAACGCTCGGCTCGATTGCTGATGACTATGGCGTGACAGTCGACAAGTTGAAAGACTGGAACGATCTTTCTTCTTCCCGTATTAATGTCGGACAAACATTGGTTGTGAAAGGCGGCAAGTCGGGTTCGTCATCGCGCTCCAAAAAGTCGGGCTACACTACCCACACCGTCCGCAATGGTGAAACGCTGGGCAGCATTGCCGAACGCTATGGCACAACAGCTTCTGCCATCCGTAAGGCAAACGGCATCAAAGGCTCCATGATCCGCAAGGGACAGAAACTGAAGATTCCGAAAAAATAATTCGTAAACCGTCATAGCAACAGCTCCGGATATTGGCCTCATTGCCAGCATCCGGAGCTGTTTCCATATCATCCTTGGAGAAGTTAAGACAATCTTATTTTTTTGACAGAAAAACACAAGAACAAAAATTCTCCTGTTTGTCACCCGAAACGGCTGATTACTCTAACCTATAACCTCTAAACCATAACCCAAAATATGTCTTTTTGTTCTTTTGTCGGAGAAATTTATTGTTGACAGAAGAACATAAGTTATCCTGTTTATCACCCAAAAACGGTTGATAACCCTAATCTCTAACCCCTAATCTCTAACACCTAACCCCCAATTTGTTTTTCTGTCAAAAAATCATGAATTGGTGGCCTAAGGACTCTGTAAACTGTAAACCGTAAACCCCTACACTGTAAACACCGGCTTTGACGGGGAGGAAAGTTCGGGGGCGTAGGCAAATCCTTCGTCGCTGTGGAAGGCAGTCAGGTCGGCCGCGTTCTCGATACGGTTTTTCAGGATGTAGCGTGTCATTTCGCCTCGCATCATTTTCGTATAGACGACAATGGTTTTCAGTTTGCCGTCCTTCCATACGCGGAATTCAGGTGTCACTACCTTTACTTCTCGCTCCACACGCTTCCAGTCGAACAGTCCGCGCATTTCGTCGCTTGCCAGATTGCACAGCACACCGCCGGTCGCCTTTATGTCGGCAATGAAAAGGTCGGTAAGCCGTCCGCGCCAGAACTCGAACATCGTCAGCCCGCCATATTCCGGCAGACGCACGTTGCCTTCCAGCCGGTAGGGCAAAATCTCGTCGAGCGGGCGCAGATAGCCGTAGAGAAACGACGTCAGTCTCAAGTGGTCCTGTGCGTAGCGGAAATCGTCGTCGCTGAAATCCGACGGGTTCAGCCGCTTGAATACGATGCCGGTGTAGGCAAGCAGCGCTGCTGTTCCCGTTTTGCCCTCAACGGAGAAATCCAGGTAGCGCATCTTGTTTTCAACGGCAATTTTTGCGTTGGTTCCGAGTATTTTCGAAAGTTCTTCGGGCGTAAGCTGTGCCAGTTGGAGCGCATTGTCGCGGGCCGTTTCGCGGAACTGCGGAACGGTTGTGAAAGGCACGTCGGCCGAAGCTTTTTCGCTCATCGTTTTTGCACAGGAAAGTAGTGTCAGCATCGTCTTTTCGGGTTTCGGTATTGGGTTGAATGTTGCTGTAGAACAGCTTTTCACTGTAAAATCAACAAACAAAGGAAAATAAAGTTCTGATATTTGAAAAATACTCTCACATTTTTTTCGTAAATAATATTTATCTATTAATTTTGCAGTTCGTGAGATAAACTGAAAATTAGAAAAACGAAATAAAAATGGCAAAAGAATCAAAAAAAGAAGCTACACGCACTTCAATCGATGAATTGAACGAATCGCTCTCTACTCTTGAGCAACGTGTAGAGCAGAATCAACGTAAAATTGTTTGGTATGTTGTAGGTCTGCTTGTTGTAATCGGCTTGGGACTGGGTTACTATTATGGCGTCCACAGAAGTGGCATTGACAATGCAACGGAAATGATTGGTCAGGCTGACATCGCTTTGACACAAGGCAACGACTCTGTCGCTTTGCAGCAATATTTGCAGGTAGCCGACGAATACAGCAATAACATTGCCAACCGCGCAAACCTCAATGCCGCCATTCTTCTTTACCAGCAGGGTAAATATGAAGAAGCTATCAAGAGCATTGACAACTACGACGTCAACGACGAACTTGTAGGCGCTGCCGCCGCTTCCTTGAAAGGCGACTGCCTCGTGAACCTCAAAAAGTATGACGAAGCCGTTTCCAGCTTTGACAAGGCTATCAGCACTTCCAACAACAACGCACTCTACACTCCGTTGTTCATGATGAAGAAAGCCACTGTGTTCAACGCACAGAAGAAGTATGCTGAAGCTGCTGAAATCTACACTGCTATCAAGGAAAAATATCCGAAATATCTGGTAGCCTACCGCGTAAATATTGACAAATATATCGAACGTGCTAACTACTTGGCAGGTCAGACTAAGTAAATAAAACAAATTGTTTCAATACGGAAGAGGGTAATCCATTTGGATTGCCCTCTTTGTTTTTTGTGCGTTTTTCAGGTAAACAGTTGGATTTGTGTGGATATCTTCCTAAATTTGAAGAATTCAGGGCACGGCCTGGCATGAGTGGCATTGAAAAAATTAGTATTAGCCGGTCGAAGCTGCTTTGATGAGTTTTGTGAGTGTTTTTCAGTTTATAAGGAACCTTAGAATTGAATATGAAAAACGGACCAATGGAACGGAAGGGCATTAAAGAGAGACTGGTCAGTCGTATGATGGCACTGGTCGGACTTGCTGTGCTCTATGGTGTGTTAGGTTGCTTTATCTCATTGGGATTAGATGACCGGCCGGCTGTGTGTTGGTCGTTAATGGGGGTGTTGGGCATTTCCTTTGTTTCCGCACTTGTTGTCTTTTTGTTTGAAGGGCGGATGTCGGCTCCGACTGCTTTCCGCGCAAAGAAGGCTGTGGTAGGTTTTGTCCTGTTCATTTTGTATGTGGCTGCGGTGGTGCTGGTTTCGTGGAATGCCGTCGGTCATAATCTTCCTCAAGCGTTAATGTTGGGTGGTTTTGCATTGGTGTGCCTGTGTGTCGCATTTCTGCTGGCTCATTTTGCCTGCGACCGATACTGGGGACATGCTGCGCCGTTCCTGATGGAATTGGTGCTTGTCGTTTACGCCATGAATGCAATAGCCGGAATCGTTTTAAAATTGGTGTAAAATGGAAGATGGGACTAAAAATATAGAAAACAAGAAATTGAAGGCACTCGCGGGGATGCTGGCTCTGTTTGTGGTGATGCTTGCAGTGCTTGACGTGATGCTGTATGTGGGCGACAAAAAGCCGGTTACGGGATTTTGTGTGGCACTTGGTGTACTGTTTTGCGCTACGGTGGTCTACGGGCATAAGGTCGTGGCGAAATACGTGGGACATGCGTGGACGACGATGTATGAAATTATCATGGCTGTCAGTATTGTGGTGTTTGCCTGTTGCAGTATCGGATGTTGGTAAAAAACTACGGCTATGAACGAGGGTATATATGTAGAAAAGACAGACCAATTTAAGCGGACTGCCGCTTTGGTGGGATATGCGCTGATTTTTTGTGATATGTTGTGGGATGTGGTGATGTCGCTGATATCGAGAGGATATTTATTGTTGGGAAAATGTACATCATTGTGGATGTATGCATTGTTGGCTGTTGACATAGGAGCTTTATTGGCCATATTGGCAATTTATATCTGGTCGATGTTTGCTTTGGTCCGTCTGTTCCAACAAAAATCGGCATCACCGGAAGAAACTTTCCAGAGACAACGCCGCGAGCGGTGGTTGGCACTCAAATCACTTTATATATGCCTGGCAATATCAACTCTTTGCGGGTCAGGTAGTTTTGTCTCCCTGCTTGTCGTCATTGCTTATGCCCATATTGATGCCGCCAAGTATTTGGGGCATCGTAAACTGCTGATGTATGAGATACCGCTGGTGCTGTTACAGGCGCTGTTTCCTATCCTTTTAATGTTTGGGATGTCTGCATTGGTTGATGATGGTTGGATTAATTTAGGATAAACGCAGTTATAAGAGTTTAAATAAAAAAGAAATATGAATGGTTTGAAATTATTGAGAACAGTAGTATTCTGTGTGGTTGTCAGCTCGCTGTTTCCGAGTTGTTACAGCTATTATACGCATAAGTGGAGGAACGATGCCAATGGTCAAACCTTGTATAGAAATGCTTACGGTAAAAATAACGAAGGAATCTGGAAAGATTTGTCGGGCAAAAAATATAGGGCTGTCTTTCGCAGTGAATCCGATTTTTATTTGGACGATGCCGAACTGGTCAGGCGCGAAAAGCTATATCGAATGAGACCTATTTATGTCGTGCATTCAATCGGTTACAGTGTACTGACAGACAATCGTGAACGACGTATCGTCGAGAAGCGTTTGGTGTCGCACCATGACGATGTTCAAATACCTCAGTCCCAATTTGATTCAGTTATGAACGTCATTGACAAAATTGAGGTGGACTACGGGCATGAAGAACGGTATAGTTTTTATACGATATGGATACCTTGTTTGGGTGAACGCTATTTTTATTAGAAAGATTGGGCAAACATTGTAGAATCATTAAATGAAACTTGACAATGAAACAACGTATAATTTTAGCATGCGTGATGATTGCTGCTTTGTGTTTTGGGTGCAGGAGTACTCGTATGTGGGAACGTGATGCTGCCGGTCGGCAAATTATAAATCATTGGCTTCCAGTGACAACTGGAGAGTCTGGTGTGTTTTGGTATATGGATACAACGGGTCGGAAATACTATGTGGAATCATCGCATAATATAACGGGCCGGAAATATGACATTCTGTGGAGGAAAACCGGTGACTTCTTCCGGACAAGGGAGGAGGAATTGGAAGTATGCTACGGTCAGCCGTATCTTAGCAACGGAAATGCTTGTATCGCATATTCCTTTTCGTGTATGGTCCTGGTCGACAACCGTGAGCAACGTATTGTGGAAAAACGTATTTGGCACGTCCCCAGAGGAAAAATTCCGTCCAATCTGGTAGCGGCTGCCTGGAAATCGGCTTTGGCTTCTATTGATAAGGTAAAGCCTAATTTTCAGCATGAAGAAAGATATAGCCTGTATAATATACGTGTGCATTTTGGTAATCATCTCAATACAAAGCTCTGGGATTAAGTTGTTTTATATTGGGAATCTTTTTAAGAAGTGGAGATGAATGGACATACTAAACTGAACAGCCGTTGGGAGAAGGCGGCAAAGCGTGCTGTGGCTCTGGTGGGGCTGGCTGCACTTTATGTTGTGCTGGCTTTCTTTCTGTCATTAGGATTATATGACGAACAGCCGGCGGTGTATTGGACATTGGTGGGAGTGCCGGGCATTTCCTATTTGTCCGCATTTGTGGTTTTTGTGTTCGACGGGAAGATGCCGGCGAAGGTTGCCTTGCGGGCAAAGAAATGGGTGGTCGGTTTCGCATTGCTCATCTTGTATGCGGCTACGGTGTGGCTGTGGACGGAGAATGTCGACGGTCGGAACTACGCCCTGTCATTGCTGTTGGGAATATGTGCATCCGTGTGTTTCGGCGTAGCATCGATGTCGGCCCATTTTGCGTTCGACCGATATTGGGGACATCGTGTGCCATTCGTGGTGGAACTGATGATTGTCGCTTATTTTATCATTACGATTATTTTAGTGTTCTTAAACTTGGTATAAAATGAAAACGGAAATATATACGGAGAAAATTGACCGTTTTAAACGGATTTTTGGATTGGTGGGATATTCATTGCTGTTTGTCTATCTGTGGGTGGCGTTGAGGGTGTCGTTACTGGGCGAAAACGGCTGGTTTGTGGCCGGTACGGTTCTGCTTGTCGTGATTTTTGTCGGGTCTGTGGCGGGCTTGCTGCGTTTCTTCCGTCAGAAATCGATGTCGGCCGAAGAAGCGTTTCAGAGAAAACGCCGCGAACGGTTGCTGGTGTTTGTGTCGCTTTACGCCGCTGTTGCGGTGGTTTGTATTTCGAATTACCCGTTAAGCCTTGTTTTCCTGCCGATTTTTATCGCCTATTCGCATGTCGATGCCGGCAACTATTTGGGGCATGTCCGGCTGTTGGTCTTTGAAGCGCCAGCGGTGGTGGCATGTCTGTGGGTACTGTTCATGTTCTTGTCCCGCTTTTAGTTTTAACCCAAAATGGGGTTAAAACCGTGCAGGATATTGGGCTTTAGGGATTTTTTTGTAATTTCGCTCGTTGATATGCCGGAACAAATGGAAAAATGGAACCAACGGACGGAATTGCTGCTTGGCGCAGAGGGCGTCGACAGGCTTGCTTCCAGCCACGTGCTTGTGGTGGGAACAGGCGGTGTGGGCGCGTATGCCGTAGAAATGATTGCGCGTGCGGGAGTAGGGCGAATAACGCTCGTCGACGGTGACGAGGTGGGCGTGACCAACCTCAACCGCCAGTTGCCTGCGCTTCATTCCACGCTTGGCAAGCCGAAGGTGGACGTGATGGCAGAACGCATCCGCGATATTCATCCGAAAGCGCAGGTCATTGCATTGCCGAAATTCATTACTGCCGACGATGCCGCTTCGCTGTTCGACGGTGCGAACTATGATTTTGTGATTGATGCCATCGATGCCGTTGCTCCGAAAGTGGCGTTGATTGAACATTGCCTTTTCAATAAAATTCCGATAATATCTTCGATGGGTGCCGGCGGGCGGCTCGACCCTACGAAAGTGCGCTATGCCGACTTGTGGGAAACCTACAACGACGGCCTGGCCAAGGCGGTGCGCTCGCGGCTGAAGGCCCACGGCGTGCGCCGCAAGTTGCGTGTGGTGTGGAGCGAGGAGCCTCCCGTGCGCGAGTCGGTGATGCTTACCGACGAAATTGCCAACAAGAAGTCGAGCTATGGGACGGTGGTCTATCTGCCCGCCGTGTTCGGCTGTATGCTGGGTGCTCATGTAATCAGAAAACTGTCGCAAAAATGATAGAAATAAAAGGTATCAACAAGAGTTACGGCTCGCTGCAGGTGCTGCGCGATGTCAATGCCACTATCGGCAACGGCGAGATTGTGTCGATTGTCGGTCCTAGCGGTGCGGGAAAGACCACGCTTTTGCAGATTGCCGGCACGCTCGACACTCCCGACAGCGGGCGGGTGATTTACGACGGTGTCGACGTGCTTTCGCTGTCGGAAAAGAAGTTGTCGGCGTTCCGCAACAGCCATATCGGCTTCGTATTCCAGTTCCATCAGCTTCTGCCGGAGTTCACGGCATTGGAAAATGTGGCCATTCCGGCATTGATTAAGGGCGACCGTGCTGCCGATGCCTACAAGCGTGCCGCCGAACTGATTGACTATATGGGACTCTCCGGACGTGCCGACCACAAGCCTGCGGCTCTGTCGGGCGGCGAAAAGCAGCGCATAGCCGTGGCGCGCGCGCTGATGAACCGTCCGTCGGTGATTTTTGCCGACGAGCCTTCGGGAAGTCTTGACAGCCGCAACAAGGAGGAACTGCACCGGCTGTTTTTCGATCTGCGCCGCGAGTTCAGCCAGACATTCGTCATCGTGACACACGACGAGTCGCTGGCCATGATGTGCGACCGTGTGCTGACAATGCACGACGGTGTTATCGTTTCTGACATGAAAAAGGATAAAATCGACGAATGACGATGATAAGGCGGATTCTTGGCATAATATTTGTATCTTTGTTGTGGATAACGACCGGATGCAGCGACGAATCGGAGTTCGACTACGGCGACTTCTGCGAGGTGTTTGCCACCTACGAAGGGGCCGAACAGGGAAATGCCACATTCAGCTATTGCCGCTACAACGACAGTCCGCTGCTGACACTGACCGCCGAAAACGTCGCTTCGCTCGATGTGGACAAAGGCGAGCGCCTGTTCATCCGCTACACGGATTTGGGAAGCAACGGCGGCGAGAATCAGCGGAAAATAAGGCTTGACGGCTATTCGGAAATTATCTCCGACGTGGTGCGTTCGGCAACTGCCGACCAGATGCAGGGCTACACGTCGACGGAAATCGACGTTACAAGCCTTTGGCGCAGCGGTACTTATCTGAACCTTAATTCGTGGGTACCGTACAGCGGCAAGCGGTTTCTGATGATGCTGGTGGTCGACAATGCCACGCTCGACAGCGAAACCGTTGAGGCGGAAATCATTTACGACCTGCTGGGCGAGACTCCGACATTTGAGCGCAAGGCGTATGCTTCGTTTGACATTGCCAACCTGTGGAACCGTGAAACATTCCGCAAGCTGCGTGTGAAGGTGAACGATCCGACAGGCGACACTTATTATGAATTCATCAAAAACAAATTATAAACATAAAACATATACGAAAATGGAAAATAACAACGAAAAAAGAGAGATAAAAATCGAGTTGACACCGGATGTAGCAAGCGGCAAATATGCTAACCTTGCAATTTTGTCACACTCTGTCAACGAATTTTTCATGGATTTTGTAAATGTAGTGCCGAATGCACCGCAGGCTCGCGTTCAAAGCCGTATCATCATGACTCCGGAAAACGCCAAGACCTTGTTGATGGCCCTTCAGGACAACATCAGCAAGTATGAAGCCAACTTCGGTGTTATCACTCCGAAGGGATTGGTGAACAATTCCAACAACCAGAACAATCCTCCGTTCATGCCGATGGGCGGTCAGGCATAATGTTTTGGACACAATTATAATCTTATAAACAAGGGCTATGGACAACAAACTCTATATCTACAACACACTCAGCCGCCGCAAGGAACTTTTCAAACCTGTCCATGAAGGCAGGGTAGGCATGTATGTGTGTGGTCCGACCGTATATGGTGATCCCCATCTCGGCCATACCCGTCCTGCCATTACTTTCGACGTGCTCTACCGCTATCTGATGCACCTCGGCTACAAGGTTCGCTATGTGCGTAACATTACCGATGTGGGACACCTGGAGCACGATGCCGACGACGGTGAGGACAAGATAGCAAAAAAGGCCCGCTTGGAACAGCTGGAGCCGATGGAAGTGGTGCAGTATTACCTGATCCGCTACCACAAGGCCATGGAAGCGCTCAATGTGCTCCCTCCAAGCATCGAGCCGCATGCATCCGGGCATATCATTGAACAAATCGAGTACATCAAGAAGATTCTGGAAGCCGGCTATGCCTACGAAAGCGAGGGTTCCATCTATTTTGATGTGGAGAAATACAATAAGGATCATCACTATGGAGAACTGTCGGGCAGAAACATTGACGAACTGCTCAACACTACCCGCGAACTCGACGGACAGAGCGAAAAGCACAATCCGATTGACTTTGCACTCTGGAAGAAGGCGGCTCCCGAACATATCATGCGCTGGCCTTCGCCTTGGAGCGTAGGTTTCCCAGGCTGGCACCTTGAGTGCTCCACGATGAGCGAGAAATACCTCGGCGAGGTGTTCGACATCCACGGGGGCGGCATGGACCTGATGTTCCCGCATCATGAATGTGAAATTGCGCAGTCGGTGGCTCATAACGGACATGAAACCGTTCACTACTGGATGCACAACAATATGATTACTATCAACGGTCAGAAGATGGGCAAGTCGCTGGGCAACTTCATTACGCTCGAGGAATTCTTCACCGGCTCACACAAGCTGCTGACTCAGGCCTATACGCCGATGACCATCCGTTTCTTTATCCTTCAGGCCCACTACCGCGGTACGGTCGACTTCTCGAACGAAGCGCTACAGGCTGCCGAAAAGGCTTACGACCGTATGGTGGACGGCTGGCGCCGTTTGCAGGAACTGAAGGCGTCGGAAACTTCGAGTGTCGACGTGAAGGAATTCCGTCCGCGCTGCTACGAGGCCATGAACGACGACTTGAACACGGCGATGGTGATTGCCACGCTGTTTGATGCCTGCCGTGTCATCAATCAGGTGAACGACGGTAAGGCTACGCTGACACAGGCCGACATAGACGAACTGAAGGATTTGTTCCAGGTGTTCCTCATTGATGTGCTGGGCATTCGTACGGAACTGGTGGCTTCAGAAGATGCCGGAACGCTCGAACCGTTCGAAAAAGCTGTTGACTTGCTTCTCGAAATCCGTAAAGAGGCGAAAGCGAAAAAAGATTGGGCTACTTCCGATTTGATTCGTGACAAAATCACCGCTCTCGGTTTCGTGGTGAAAGACACCAAGGACGGATTTGAGTGGTCGTTGAAAAAATAATATTTATGTAACAACGCCAATACGTAGGCCGGATGTGAATATATATTCACCTCCGGTTTTTAATTATACATATATTGATAATTCCATGAAATATTTTCTACATGAAAATAGATGCAGGATTTATAAAAAAAATGTCTAAATAGGTTCGAATTTTGTCGGAATGGTGATTTTAGCCGTTTTTATGCCTGATAGTTTAAGTTTTGAAAAAAACGCAATAAAAAAGTTTTAAAAAATTTGCAGTTATAAAAATATCGCATAACTTTGCAGTGAAGAACCAAAAAGGCGTTTGACTTTCGGTTTTTCACAACGAATATTGACGATTTTTAAATCAAAGATATTTTACACTTCAACCTTAATCATTTAGTCTAAATTTCCCTACGTCGTTGACAGAAAAGAAGTATGTGAATATCGAATGGATGTAAAACGACAAAACGGTGGCTATGGATTAGCTACTGTCGGAGAGCAGAACTTCGGTTCTGCTCTCCCTTTTTTCAGGGGGTTCGTATTCAGATGTTGTGAAATTGCTGTAAAAAGTTGTACCTTTGCGATATGGATTGGATAAACAGTTTCTTGCTGGAGCATTCAGCGTTACAGGCTGTAGTGGTGATGGCCATCATCATATCGGTAGGATTGGCGCTGGGCAGAATACGGGTGGCGGGCATTTCGTTAGGTGTCACGTTCGTATTCTTTATGGGAATTTTTGCAGGCTATCTGGGACTCTCGATTGATCCGCAGATGCTGAACTATGCAGAAAGTTTCGGTTTGGTGCTCTTTGTCTATGCTCTGGGACTTCAGGTAGGTCCCGGTTTCTTCAGTGCTTTCAGAAAAGGCGGCATTCGTCTGAATGTGGTAGGACTTGTGCTGATTCTGCTCGGTACATTGGTCACGGTGGGACTCAGCGACGCTTTCGGTTATGGCATGGACGAAATGACCGGCGTGCTCTGCGGAGCGACGACCAACACTCCGGCACTGGCAGCGGCCCAACAGACCTTGAAGCAGTTGGGCATCTCGGCCGATGCGGCGGCTCTTGGCTGTGCGGTGGCCTATCCCCTCGGTGTGGTAGGTGTGATACTTGCCATGATTACCCTGCGCAAATTCTTTGTCCGTCCTCAGGATATGGAGAAACGTGCGGAGGACAGTTCCGAACAGACATATATTGCCACATTCCGCATCAAGAATCCGGGAATCTTCGGACATACTATCGACGAAGTGCAGCATGTCAGTCCGGCGCGTTTTATCATTTCCCGCCTGTGGCACGGAAAGGAACTGCTTCGTCCGGCTTCCGATACGGTGCTGAAACAGGACGACCGTATTCTGGTGATTGCTACGGAAAAGGATGTGGAGGCTCTCTCCGTGTTCTTTGGAGAAAAGGAAAACATTGACTGGAACCATAATGTGAACTGGAACAAGCTCGACCGCCAGTTCGTGTCGCGCCACATCATCGTGTCGCGTCCGGAAATCAACGGAAAGAAACTGGGTTCGCTCCGTTTGCGGAACACGTTCGGCATTACCGTTTCGCGGGTAATGCGCAGTGGCGTGAAACTTTTGGCTACTCCCAACCTTGTGTTGCAGTTGGGCGACCGCCTGACGGCCGTGGGCACAGCCGCCGACATTGAGAATGCGGAAAAGGTGATTGGCAACCGTGTCGGTTCGCTCAACGAGCCTAACCTTGCCGTGATATTCGTCGGCATTTTTCTTGGTCTTGCTCTCGGTACGATTCCTATTTCGTTCCCCGGCAGTTCCGTTCCCGTTAAGCTGGGTCTTGCCGGCGGTCCTATTCTTGCCGGTCTGCTGATGGGCCGTTTCGGTCCGCGCTTCCACATGGTCACCTATACGACGCGCAGTGCCAACCTGATGCTTCGAGGCATCGGCCTGTCGATGTATCTTGCCTGTCTGGGGCTGGATGCCGGAAAGAATTTCTTCGATACGCTCGTTGGTCCGCAGGGTTTGGCATGGATAAGCCTGGGCTTTGTCATTACCTATGTGCCGGTAGTGATTGTCGGGATTCTTTCAATGCGTCTGTTCAAGTTCAATTTCGGGGAAACGTGCGGAATGCTGTGCGGAAGCATGGCCAACCCGATGGCGCTCAGCTATGCAAACGATACGATGCACGACGATTCGCCGGCCGTGTCCTATGCAACGGTTTATCCTTTGGGAATGTTCCTGCGGGTAATCATCGCACAGCTGCTGATATTGCTGTCGCTATAGATAATAAAAGAGAAAACAGAAGATATGAAAAAAGCAAGCAGGCCGGTCGCCTACTTGCTTTTCTTGTATTCGCTCGGGGTCATGCCCGTATGGTGTTTGAAATATTTGCCGAAAAACGACTGGTTGGGGAAATTGAGATGGTAGGCAATTTCCTGCACGTTCATCGTAGAGTATTTCAGCAGGTTCTTTGCTTCCAGAATGACATATTGGTTAATCCATTCCGCCGCCGTCTGTCCGCTGGTCTTCTTGATGAGAGTGGTGAAGTATTTCGGCGACAGGTGAAGCTTCTCGGCATAGAAGCTGACGGAGCGTTCCTGCTTGTAGCTTTCGCCCAGCAGAATCATGAATTTCTTGAAATATCCCGCACTTTTGTCGAAAAATTCCTTGTTGACCGGACTCTCTTCCGTATGCAATGACAGGTTGTTGTCGGCGGCACGGCTGATTTTGAAGAAAAGCGCCGCAAAAAGGCATCGCAGAATGTCGTCCTTCACCTCGTCCTGTTCGTTGTTGAGCACCTCGTCCTTGATGGACTTCGTGATGTCGATCATTTCTTTCAGACCGTTGCTCGGGACTTCGAGACACTGATTGTTTTTCAGGTCGACAATTTTCTGGGCGATGGGCTTGATGTCGAGGTTCATCTTGCGGATAAATTCCATGTCGAGCACGATGATGTGCAGCTTGTAGTGGTCAAGCGCTTTCACGTGCATGATTTGTCCGGGGAAGTTGATGAAAATGTGGTTTTTCTCGGCTACGAAACTTTTCAGGTTGGTAGAAAGCGTCACCTCTCCCTCCTCACACATGAACATGACAAATGCGTTCAGGCTGAAAGGGGAGTCGATAGGCATTTTTTTCGGTCCGGCATCCGATTTCCTTTCGGCTATCAAGCATCCGGGCATGTGGGCATCGCCTTCGGACAACTGAAAGATGGATATCAGTTTGTCGATGGAGAAACGTGGAATGTCTTTCGATGCGAATTGGTCCATATTAATCAATTAAATGTGAATAGCAGACAAATATACTATATTATTTATAACATCGGCGATTGACTTTGACAAACGGAACATAATTTAACCGATTTTGCCTTTTTTAATAAATTGTAGTGCATATTTCCTTTTTTGTTGTCAATTAGGTAGTTTTTGCGAGTTGTGAGGAGGAAAGCAGAAATTCCCATGCGGCATCGGCGAAAGCATACCAGCCTTTCTCGGGCGGTTCGACGGCAAGGACGCGTTCGGCTCGGAGTTCATCGTGGCTTCCTGCCGAATAAAGGTAAAGCCGACGGTTTCCCGCCACGCATACCGGGGCATTGATGCCTCCCCGCAGCCATTCGTTCTGCTGTTGCCGTGCCGTTTCGCTGTCGGGGTTGACAATATGGCTGACAGCATGTTTCCAGCTGGGAAGTTTCACTTCTACCACGCGATAGCAGTTCACGGGCAGGTGTATGACCGCCGTCAGGTCGTCGGCTATTTCTACGGAACAGTTTTCCGCAATGTCGTTCACCGGCAGCCATTCTGCCGGGGCTTCACGCAGCAGACGGTCGTAGGCCGCTTCAATCTCACGTGTGAGCACGGCGTCGAGGTCGATACCGTCGTCGCGTTCCACCGTACAGTCGCGCCGTCCGGTCAGCAGCATTTTTCGGGTTTTCCACTCTTCGAGCATTTCATCGAGCGAATAGGTGTGGATGTTCAAGTTGCAGGCATTTTGTTTCATGGCAGTAGATTTTTTGCAAAAATACGTTATCGGGCATCCCTGCCGTCGTGAAAAAGAGATGTTGGAAACAATGCGCATTTTTTGCGTGTTGATGGGAGATTTGTTTCCTCAAATTTGGGGGCGGCGTTTACGGACAGGCGGTGAAAAAAAGGAAAATAAAGAATGAAAAAACAGACGACAATTTGCTTTTTTCGTAGGAATGGTTTATCTTTGCAATCGCTTTTTGGAACAAAAAGCTCATTTTGAAAGAAATGACGGTCCTATAGCTCAGTTGGTTAGAGCATCTGACTCATAATCAGGGGGTCCTTGGTTCAAGCCCAAGTGGGACCACATTGGAGAGAGGATAATCCCGGCAGAACCTTTATTAAGGATTCGCCGGGGTTGTTTTTATTGGCTGTTCCGAACGGTGTTCCGATTGTGCTGGAATGCGGTAGGATGCCGATGCGATACTAATCTAAATTCAAAAGAGAATATGGAAAAAGCAGAAACTCCGGCTCTCGACCTGATTGCCACGAATTTCGGTACAGTGAAAGGGCAGGTCTACGATTTGGCGGTACTTCCCTGGGGAGCGACCGAACCCCACAATTATCATCTTCCTTACATGACGGACTGCATTCTGTCGCACGATGTGGCCGTCGATGCCGCACGGTTGGCCTATGAGCGTGCGGGGGTGCGGTGTATGGTGATGGCTCCGGTGCCTTTCGGTGCACAGAATCCGGGGCAGAAACGGCTACCGTTTTGCGTGCATACACGCCTGACGACGCAGGAGGCCATTCTCCGCGACATCGTGTCGTCGCTTTATGTGCAGGGCTTCCGTCGTCTGGCCATTGTCAACGGGCACGGCGGAAACAATTTCAAGGGCATGATTCGTGATTTGGCATTCGACTATCCGGATTTTCTGATAACCTGTTCCGACTGGTTTGCCATTATTCCGACTGCCGGCTATTTTGACGAACGTATTGACGACCATGCTGGCGAACAGGAAACCTCTGTCATGATGCACTATCATCCGGAACTTGTCGACCTGTCGATGGCCGGCAGCGGCATGTCGCATCCTTTTGCGGTCGATTCGCTGAACCGCAAGGTGGCTTGGACTCCGCGCCGTTGGGACAAGTCGTCGGACGACACCGGAATCGGCGATCCGCGCAAATCCACTGCTGAAAAGGGTGCGCGCTATGCCGCCGCCGTTGCCGATGCGCTTGCCACGCTGTTTGTGGAACTGACTACGCAACCGCTTTACGACAGATAGCAGTACGCACAATAAAAAAACAGGCACCGCCCTTTTGATGGTTTCAGAAGGGCGGTGCGTTGTTTTTATGCTGATTCCGGTTAGCGTTTCAGCCGCAGTTCGTAGAGGTCGTTGCGGCGGTCTTTCAGGTTCTTGACGCTTCCGTAGGTGTGGAGTTGGGTAAGCAGGTCGAGGTCAACGTCCGACACGAGAATCATTTCCGTGTTAGGCGTAGCTTCGGCTCTCGTTCCGTCGGTCGGGAATGCGAAGTCGCATGGGGTGAATACGCCCGACTGTGCATACTGGATGTCCATATTGTGGACACGTGGCAGGTTGCCGACGCTTCCGGCGATGGCAACGAAACACTCGTTCTCGATGGCGCGGGCATGGGCGCAGACGCGGACGCGGGAATAGGCGTTCTGCGTGTCGGTGAGGAACGGAACGAAAAGTATCTGCATGCCGTCGTTGGCCATCAGGCGGGACAGTTCCGGGAATTCCACATCGTAGCAGATGAGTACGCCGATTTTTGCGCAGTCGGTGTCGAATGTCTGTATGCGGCGTCCGCCACTGAGACCCCAACTTTTGATTTCGTCGGGAGTGACATGGATTTTTTCATACATCTCATAGGAGCCGTCGCGGCGGCAGAGGAAGCCCACGTTGTAGAGGCGTCCGTCTTCCTTGACGAGCGGCATACTGCCGGTGATGATGTTGATGTTGTAGCTGATGGCAAGTTTGATGAACCGCTCGCGTATTTCGTTGGTGTATTGTGCCAGTCCGCGAATGGCGTCCGATTCGCCTTCATCGTTGAAGCGGGCCATCAGCGGAGCGTTGAAGTATTCCGGGAAAAGAATGAAGTCGCTCTGATAGTCGGAAACGGCATCAACGAAATATTCCACCTGCTCGAACAGGTCGTCAAGAGTGCGGTAGGGGCGCATCTGCCATTGTACGAGTCCGACGCGGACAGTGGATTTCTTTGTGATGAAGTCCTGTGTAGGCGGCTGGTAGTAGATGTTGTCCCATTGCAGCAGGCAGGCGAAGTGCTTCGATTCCTCGTCGTTCGGAAGGTAGTTGCGCATCACCTTGCGTACGTGGAAGTCGTTCGACAGCTGGAACGTGAGCACCGGGTCGAAAATTTCCTTTTGCCGCACTTTGTTGATATATTCACGTGGACGGAGCTTGTCGGCGTATTTGTGATAGTTCGGGATGCGGCCGCCGAACATGATGGATTTCAGATTGAGTTTCTCGCAGAGGTCCTTGCGGTATTCGTACATGCGTCGTGCAAGTCGGAGACCGCGGTATTTCGGATGGATGAAAACCTCGATTCCGTAGAGGATATTGCCTTTGGGGTTATGGGTGCTGAAGGTTTCGTTGCCTGTCACCTGTGCGTAGGTGTGGTCGTTTTTCACCAGGTTGTAGTCCACGATGAGCGACAGGGCGCAGCCCACAATCTGGTTGTCGACTACCGTTACAATCTGTCCTTCAGGGAAAATGTCGATAAGTTTTTTGATTTGTTCGCGTGTCCAGAACACATCGCTGCCGTCGTTGTAGACGCGTGTAAACGATTGGGAGAGTTGCTCGTAATCCTCCATTTGGAGGTTGCGAATCATCACTTTGTTGATTTTCAATGAATCTGCCATAGTCGTATGATTCTTTATTATGTATTTCGAGCGAAATTACCTTAAATATTTGATGTGGGCAAAACTTTGTATGAAAATATCGTTGAACGGCAAGCGGCAGGCGGAAATCGCTTCCGTCTGCCGCTTGTATGTCGGGTGAGATTGCTTTTTATCGGTTGTCGGGAACCCATACTTTCTGTACCGTACCGTCTGACATCTTGATGAGGTTCAGACCCGGAGTTTCGGCCGGTAGCAGCTTGCCGTCAATGCCGTAGCGTGCCACCTCATACGGTTTCTCGCCTGCTGTCACACTTTCGATGCCGGAAAAGTCAAACTCGTTGACGCTCTTGAAGTCTTTCCAGCAAGAGGCCGTCTTGTAGGCGTTTGCGCATCCCGTCGGTACGAACAGGTCGATGTTTGCTGCCATGTTCGGATAGAAAGGCAAATAGTCGTTGGATGTGGGCGGAACGGTTGCTTTGCAGTAGATTTCTTTCAGGTTGTTGCACATAAGTGTCATGCTGGTCAGTATTTTGAGAGATGCCGGCAGTGTCAGTTTTTCAATTGTGTTATTGATGACACCAAGACTGTATGTGCCAAGTTGTTCGGTACCTTCCTTAACGCTGAACTCTGTCCTGCCCTCGGGAATAACTACCAAAGTAAGTCCGTCTTTCGAATAGAGGGCTCCTTCGTGGGATGAGTAGTTTGGGTTTGCGCTGTCCATGTTGTATTCCTGAAGTGACGGAAGGTTGTAGGCATAAAATTGTTCGAGATTCGTGATACCAGAACCCATGTTGACAGTTTCCAGCTTCAGGCAATTGAATAGGGCGTATTGTCGCAGGGTTGTGACGCTGTTCGGGAAGTTGACGGTGCGTATATCTTGGGAGTAGATGGCGGCGGGGCAAACGGTTTCTACACCATCGGGCACGTCGCAGGTTTCTACGGTGTTGTCTGCTGCAAAAATGTATAGTTTTTTACCGGAAATGTCGATCAGGAAATTTCCTGTGTTCTTGTAGTTGGGGTTGTCGGCGGCGACTGTTACGCTATTTAATTGGTAGTTGCCCATAATGGCATTTTCGTCCAATGTAGTCAGCTGATTGCCGAATGTTATTTGTTGCAGCTCTGTGCAATAGTAGAATGCAGTGTTTTTGACTTCCTTTACGTTCGGCATTTCAACGGATTTCAGATGTTGGTTATAGTAGAATGCGCCAGTGTAAATGATTTCTGTAGTGTTCGGAGTGCGGAAATCTGTCAGTGTACTTCCAGCTGGACAATAGAAAAGTGTTTTGAGGTCTTTTGAATAGAGAATATTGTCGAGAACTGTCAAATAGGGGTTCTCGTCGGGTACGGAAATCTTTTCCAACATTTTCGGCCACTTTGTGTTGCCTTTGTAAAATGCACGGGTGGGTAGTGTCAGCTCTTTAAGGGCATCGCATTCTGTGAAAAAGAAGCCGTAGAATTGGTTGTCCTCGGCAATTAAATAGACAAAAGCTTGGTTCATATCGCAGAAATATGATTGGTCCACCGATGGAGTGCTTTCATCGTAGCCGATGATTTCAACATCGGTCATGTCCAGTTTTTGCAATTTGCCTTCTGTCGGTTCGCCGTAATAGTCGGATCCTGCCATTTCCCGAAGGGTTCGGATGTCGATGGCGTTAATAGGGCCGGATACTTTCAGTTCCGTTGTGTTCCATTTGTCGTTTTCAGAGATGAGGCTTGCCAGAGTTCCGGGTTCTGTTGTTGTTACTTCCAGTTGGGCAGCCGTGCCGGAGAATGTGAATGCCATGATGGCAAAAGCGGCCAGTCCGGCTTTTTTAAAGAATGAGTAACCTTTTTCCATTTTAGTCTTAATTTTGAGGTTTGTTCCTCAAAAGTATATATATTTTACGATAGCGGCAAGAAATCAAGCACTTATTTGCCGTGCGCACATGGAAATAGATTGAGGCTTGGATGAGTGCTCTATGTTTTCTGATTTTAAGATATTACACATCGTCGGTTATAGGATTCTGGAAAAATATTCAAACGAAATGGAGTTTTTCCATGTAGAATTCTGTACTTTTGTAAAGTACACCAATTATGTGGCATGCTTAGTTGGTAAAACGTCGGAAATCCGGTTAAATATAGTGTAATATGTCTCAAAAGCAGAATAATTCAGGAATAGTGTATGTGCTTACTAATCCGGTAATGCCGGGATTGGTTAAAATTGGTATGACTACAAGGGATAATTTGGACGCAAGGATGAAAGAACTCTATGGAACCGGAGTCCCTGTTCCTTTTGAATGTAAATATGCTTGTAAGGTAAAATCATCTGACTGTGCTAAAATTGAGAAAGCTCTACATGCAGCTTTTGCTCCAAATCGTATTAATGCAAATCGTGAATTTTTTCAAATCAAGCCTGAACAAGCAATGGCAATTCTGGAATTGTTTAATCGCGAAGATGTTACACAGGAAATTACAGAAGAGATAGATAATGATTTAACATCAGAAGACAAGTCTGCAACAGAAAAAATCAATTCTTCTCGTCGGCCTCCTCTAAATTATTTTGATATGGGTATGAAGAAGGGGGATATCCTGACTTTTACAAAAGATCCTGAAATAGAAGTTTCTATAATTGATGAGAAAAAAATTATGTATAAAGGTGAAACATATTCGTTGACCGGTATTACAAAGAAATTATTAAATCTATCTCATGCTATTCAACCAACTGGATATTGGACGTATGAAGGAAAGAATTTAAGAGATATTTATGACGAAACTTATACATTAGAAGATTAAACATGAGTACCGAGTCACAAAACATTGAATTCAAAGAAAATTGGCGAGATGAATATCTGAAATGGATATGCGGTTTTGCAAATGCACGGGGTGGAAAACTTTATGTAGGTATAAAAGATAATGGTGAGGTATGCGGTGTGCAAGATGCAAAAAAGCTAATGGAGGATATCCCCAACAAAGTTCGTGATATGCTTGGTATTTTGGTTGATGTTAACTTAAAAGCGGAAGATAATAAACGGTATTTAGAAATTGTAACGGAGGCATATCCCTATCCGATAAATTTTCGTGGTAAGTATTATTTGCGAAGTGGTGCGACTAATCAAGAATTGAAAGGAGTCGCGCTCGACCGCTTCATGTTGCGCAAACAAGGAAAGAGCTGGGATGGGGCGCCTGTGCCATATTTGAAAGAGGAGGATTTGGATAATGCTACGTTTGATTTGTTTCGTAAATATGCTAAACGAAGTGGACGTATGGATGAGGTGGACTTGGTGGATGATAATCATGGACTTTTGGAAAAACTTCGGCTTTTTGAAGGCCATTATTTGAAGCGTGCGGCAGCTTTGTTGTTTCATCCTGACCCTGAGCGGTATGTGGCTGGAGCTTTTGTGAAAATAGGTTTCTTTCGTGATGGTATGGATTTGGTTTATCAGGACGAAGTCCATGGTAATTTGTTTCAGCAAATTGCGAAGTTGATGGATTTGCTGTGTACCAAATATATGAAAGCTATCATAACTTATGAGGGCCTTCAACGTGTAGAAACATTGCCAGTGCCAAAGGAGGCATTACGTGAAGCGTTGTTGAATGCTTGTATCAATAAAGATTATGCCGAGCCTTCTCCTATACAAATCCGCGTATATGAAAATAAATTGGAAATTGTGAATGGAGGTGTTCTGCCAGATGGGTGGACTGTGGAAACTTTACTTTCTTCGCATCGCAGTTTTCCTTACAATCCGGATATAGCCAACGCATTCTTTCGTTCGGGGGAGATTGAAGCATGGGGACGTGGTATTGAACGTATTATAATGGCTTGCAAAAACGATGGCTTTTCAACTCCGGAATTCCGTTATGACGCTTCGGGCATTTGGACGATATTCAATTTTGAATATCCAGAGAGGGCAGCTGTTCCAAATACCATACAAAAGGCTATACAAAAGAACATACAAAAGCTTACAAAACAGCAGGGCAGTATTTTGGCATATTTGAGTGAGCATCCGAATGCTACTCGAAAAGAATTATGCGAGCGGATACCTAATGCGACATTGGGTGGTGTTATTCATAATTTGGCTCGTCTTCAGGAACTTGGACTATTGAAGCGTGTGGGCGGTAGAAAACAAGGTTATTGGCAGATTGTCGAATAGAAATTAGAATCGGAAGATATGGGTTGGTTTTGAGAGAACTGACAAAAAATTATCTTTACTACACTTATGTTCGCCGTTGAGTGGCGGTAGATAAAAACAAAAAAGCTTCGGAGGTTTTCCGAAGCTTTTCGCGGTGCGGACGGGACTCGAACCCGCGACCCCATGCGTGACAGGCATGTATTCTAACCAGCTGAACTACCGCACCATTGATAGTTGCTTGTTTCAGTTAGCGAGTGCAAAGATAGAGCGTTTTTTTGGATTGTGCAATAGTTCTGCGAAAAAAATGTCAAAAAAGTTTTGTTTTGCCCGTTTATTTTGTTTGGAAAGGCGGGAATTTTGTATTTTTACTACCCGAAAAATCCTTGCATGAAATCATTGTATAGAAATATGAAAAGTATAGGCAGAATTTGTATGACGCTGTTGCTGACGTTGGTGTCGGTGGCAGTTGTGAAGGCAAGCACCGTTGACACGCTTGCCGTTGAGAGTAAGGCGATGAACAAGAAAGTGGACGTGACGGTAGTGGTGCCCGACAATGTGAAGGAAGGACAGCGGTTGCCTGTGGTTTATCTGCTTCATGGTTATGGCGGCAACCATTTGGACTATATCAGCCGTACGGACGTGCGTGAATTTGCCGACCGCTTGGAACTTATCGTAGTGATGCCCGACGGTGATACGAGCTGGTATTTCGACAGTCCGATTGATTCGACTTACCGTTACGAGACGTTTGTTTCCAAAGAACTTGTCAGCTATGTCGACGGGCATTATCCTACACGCGCCAGTTGGTCTGGCCGTGCCATCACGGGGCTGAGCATGGGCGGACACGGTGCGCTGTATCTGGCGATGCGCCATCAGGATGTTTTCGGAGCAGCCGGTTCGATGAGCGGCGGCGTGGATTTCCGTCCATTCCCGGAGAAGTGGGACATCAAGAAGCGGTTGGGAACCCTTGAAGAATATCCTGAAAATTGGAACAAGAATACGGTCATGGCCCAGCTCCATTTGCTGAAGGGTAAAAATCTGCAATTGATTTTCGACTGCGGTATGGAAGACTTTTTCTATGAAGTGAACTGCAAGCTGCATGAAGAACTTGCAAAGTTGAAGATTCCGCACGAATTCACTTCCCGTCCCGGCAATCATAACTGGGATTACTGGAAACGTTCGCTCCGCGACCATCTCTTTTTCTTCAGCGACTATTTCAACTCGAATCCCAAACGTCTTGTTACGTTTTTTTAACCAAATAGTTTGGCGTAGCCAATAAGTGCCGTTGGGCGTGTCAATTGTAAGAATTTGGCGCGCCCGACGGTTTTTATGGGGTTGACTGTCGGGTAATTGTGGCAAAATGACAGATTGTGTCGTGGCAGTGTCGGCAGCGGCCGTTTGCAATGTGTCAAATTGCCAACTTTTATTCTTATCTTTGCGTAGGATCTGAATTGCAGATTGTTTTTGGTTTAAAAATAACGTCAAAAGAAAGAATGGCAAGACCTAAAATACTCATCATCTACACAGGCGGCACGATAGGTATGATCCAAAATCCCACGACGGGTTCGCTGCAGCCTTTCGACTTTACACATCTGATTGACAACGTACCCAAGATAGAGAAACTCGACTATGAAATCAACAATATTCAGTTTCATCCTCCCATCGACTCTTCCAACATGGTGCCCGACCGTTGGGTGGAAATAGCTTCCAGCATCGAGGACAACTATGCCAACTATGACGGCTTTGTCGTGCTTCACGGTACGGACACGATGGCCTATACGGCTTCGGCGTTGAGTTTCATGCTGGAAAATCTCCATAAGCCGGTCATCATCACCGGTTCGCAGCTCCCGATTGGCGAAGTGCGTACCGACGGCGAAGAAAATCTTATCACGGCCTTGCAGATTGCCGCCGCTGTCGATGCCAACGGTGCGCCGATGGTGCAGGAAGTGGCTATCCTTTTTGAGGACTATCTGTGGCGCGGAAACCGCAGTACGAAGATGAGCGCCGACTATTTCAACGCCTTCAAGAGCAACAACTATCCCTATCTGGCTAAAATCGGATTGGGCATCCAGTTCCACGAAGAGGCTTTGTGGCGGATGCAGGCGCGGCGGCCGTTGAAAGTGCAGTACAAGATGGACTGTAATGTGATGTGCGTGCATCTGTTTCCGGGAATTACGGAAGAGACGCTCCGCTACCAGATGGCGACTCCCCATATCAAGGGTATTGTGCTGAAGACTTACGGAGCCGGCAATGCTCCTACGGAAAAATGGTTTGTCGACCTGATGCGCGAAACGGTCAAGCGGGGAGTGGTGGTGATGAACATCACGCAATGTGTCAACGGAGGTGTGCACACCGAACGCTATCTGACGGGTAACGCCCTTTCGGCAGCCGGTGTAGTCAGCGGCTACGACATGACAACAGAGGCTGCGCTCACTAAGATGATGTACTTGTTCGGCATGGGGCTCCGTTCGGAACAGGTGAAGAAATATCTTGCGTGCTCGCTTTGCGGTGAAATCACCATTTAGCATGGCGCCGATTCGGGTACTTGCCGGGTGGCGGGTATCTGTTTTCGGACAGGCTTCTGACCGAACCTGGAAAATCAGTTTTTCGGATGAACAAAATCGCCGTAAAGGCTGTTTTAAATACAGGTTTAAAATCCGTTAAGTCGGTGATTTCTAACAAATCATCGATTTCTAATCTTAAAGATTGAAAAATACGGAAAAATTTCACTAATGATATTGCCGAATTAAAAAAATGTAGTAATTTTGTGGCGGTTTTTTAGGTGGTAAAACCTGATTGGAAAATTAATATTCACTATTATAAATCAACAACAAAATGAGTACACTTGATTTAACTAAGTATGGAATTAACGGTGCTACAGAAGTAGTACACAATCCGTCCTACGAACAATTGTTCCAAGATGAAACAAATCCGGCTCTTCAAGGCTACGAAAAAGGCCAATTGACTGAGCTTGGTGCAGTAAACGTAATGACAGGTATTTACACTGGCCGTTCTCCTAAAGACAAATTCTTTGTAATGGATCAAACCAGCAAAGATACAATCTGGTGGACTTCAGACGAATATAAAAACGACAATAAGCCTGTTTCTGAAAGCACTTGGAAAACATTGAAGGAAATTGCCGTTAAGGAACTTTCCAACAAGAAACTTTATGTAGTTGATGCTTTCTGCGGTGCAAACGCTGCAACTCGCTTGAAAGTTCGTTTCATCGTTGAAGTAGCTTGGCAGGCACACTTCGTAACTAACATGTTCATCCGCCCGACAGCTGAAGAACTTGCTAACTACGGTGAACCTGATTTCGTTGTTTACAACGCATCTAAGGCAAAAGTTGAAAACTACAAGGAACTCGGCTTGAACTCTGAAACAGCTGTTGTATTCAACTTGACTTCTCGCGAACAAGTTATCATCAATACTTGGTATGGCGGTGAAATGAAGAAGGGTATGTTCTCAATCATGAACTACTACAATCCTCTTCGTGGCATTGCTTCAATGCACTGCTCTGCTAACACAAGCAAGGATGGTTCTGACACAGCTATCTTCTTCGGTTTGTCAGGTACAGGTAAGACTACTTTGTCAACTGACCCGAAACGTCTGCTTATCGGTGATGACGAACACGGATGGGACGACGAAGGCGTGTTCAACTATGAAGGCGGTTGCTACGCTAAGGTTATCAACCTTGATAAGGAAAGCGAACCGGATATCTACAACGCTATCAGCCGTGACGCTCTTCTTGAAAACGTTACAGTTGACGCTAACGGTAAGATCGATTTCGCTGACAAGAGCGTAACAGAAAACACTCGTGTTTCTTACCCGATCTACCACATCAAGAATATCGTTAAGCCGGTTTCTAAAGGCCCGCACGCTCACCAGGTAATCTTCTTGTCTGCTGATGCATTCGGTGTTCTTCCTCCGGTATCTATCTTGAACGCTGAACAAACTAAATACTACTTCTTGTCAGGCTTTACTGCTAAGTTGGCCGGTACAGAACGTGGTATCACTGAACCGACTCCGACATTCTCAGCTTGCTTCGGTGCTGCATTCCTTTCTTTGCACCCGACTAAATATGCTGAAGAATTGGTTAAGAGAATGGAAAAGGTTGGTGCTAAGGCTTACTTGGTTAACACTGGCTGGAACGGTACTGGCAAACGTATCTCTATCAAAGATACTCGTGGTATCATCGACGCTATCCTCGACGGTTCAATCGACAAGGCTCCGACAAAGACTATTCCTTACTTCGATTTCGTAGTTCCTACTGAATTGCCGGGTGTTGATCCTCACATCCTTGATCCGCGTGACACTTACAAGTGCGCTTGCGAATGGGAAGAAAAAGCTAAGGATTTGGCTGCTCGCTTCATCAAGAACTTCTCTAAGTTCACTGGCAACGAAGCTGGTAAGGCATTGGTTGCTGCTGGTCCGAAGCTCTAATCGGTATGTATTAAAAGAACTAACTTTTAACTACAATATCCTCATAAATGGAGGAAGTCTTTTATGGCTTCCTCCATTTTTTTATTATCTTCGTGGTGTGTTTTAGGGGCCGCCGGCAATACGTGCGTCTGTATGGATTCTGCGGCTGCCTGTCACTCGATGCCGCTTGGCCGGCATGACTGCGGAAGCCGCGTTCGAAAGGTTTATGGTATAATTAAGGTATAATATATAATAATGTGTAACGACATGGAGATGACTGAAAAGCCGATAGTGGCACTTTCATGTGACTTGGACGAAGAATCGCGTATACGTGTGCGGCAGGAATATGTCGGTGCGCTTGTTGAGGCGGGTGCGCTTGTCGTGATTGTTCCTCCTCTTGCGTCGGCCGATGAACTGGAGGAATGGCTGCGTGCCGTAAGGGTGTCGGGCGTGCTGTTTTCCGGCGGCGCCGATATCCATCCTTCTTATTATGGTGAGGAAATGCATCCGGCTATCGGACGTATTTCATTGCAGCGCGATGTCTATGAACTTGCGCTTTATGATGCAGCCGGACGTATGGGGTTGCCTGTGCTGGCAATTTGCCGCGGGCTTCAGCTGGTCAATGTGGCGTGCGGCGGTTCGCTCGTTCAGGATATGCCATCGGAGTTGGGGACAGATTTTGGCATTCATAGCCAGACCTTGCCCGACGATGTGGCCGTTCATTCCGTGAAGTTGGAGCCCGGTTCGGCCGTTGCTCGGCTGTTTGGTGTCGAACATCTTTCCGTCAATTCCTTTCATCATCAGTGCGTGAAGGCGTTGGGGCAGGGATTGATACGGTCCGGCCTCTCTTCCGACGGGGTGGTGGAAGCTCTCGAAAGTTCTGACGGCAGGGTGATTGCCGTGCAGTTTCATCCCGAAAGAATGACGAAGGCTGACTCCGCCATGCACCGCTTTTTTGCCCGTTGGGTGGCCGGTATCAATGAAAACAGGCGGCGGAGATAGGACATAAACTCGCAAAAAAGTCGTTTTTTGGCAATTAAAATTGCACAAAATGTATTTTTGTGTGCAGAAAAGTGCTGATTTGTGCTCAAAAATTTTAAAATTATGAGATTAATTGTTTACTTTGCAGGTCAAAAGAAGAATCAAACTATTTTATTAATCTAAAATTTTAAAGTTATGTCTGAAATTTCAGAAAGAGTAAAGGCTATAATTGTTGAGAAACTTGGTGTTAATGAAACAGAAGTAACTCCGGAAGCTACATTCGCACAAGACCTCGGTGCAGATTCTCTTGATACTGTAGAATTGATCATGGAATTCGAAAAAGAATTCGGTATTACAATTCCTGACGACAAAGCAGAAGGTATCAAGACTGTAGGTGACGCTATCGCTTATATCGAAGCAAATAAGTAATAATTTACTCTAAACTAAATGGAATTAAAGAGAGTTGTAGTAACAGGTTTGGGAGCCCTGACTCCAATCGGTAACGATGCTCCGACAACATGGAACAACGCGCTGAACGGTGTTAGTGGTGCCGGTCCTATTACTCATTTTGACGCTTCACTTTTCAAGACTCAATTTGCTTGTGAAGTTAAGGGCTACAACTCTGCTGATCATTTCGACCGTAAGGAGCTGCGTAAATACGACTTGTACGCACAATACGGTGTGGTTGCTGCCAAGGAAGCTGTGAAGGACTCCGGTCTGGAAGAGTATGCAGCGTTGAACCGCGACCGTGTGGGCGTAATCGTAACAGCCGGTATCGGTGGATTGCATACATTTGAAGAAGAAGCAGGCTATTATGCCATGAATGCTGCAAACGGACCTAAATACAATCCGTTCTTCATCCCTAAGATGATTGCAGACATGGCTGCCGGTCATATCTCCATGATTTACGGTTACCGTGGTCCTAACTACGCTACCGTATCGGCATGTGCTTCATCAACTCACGCTTTGATCGACGCTTTCAACTTGATTCGTCTCGGCAAGGCTGATGCAATCGTTACCGGTGGTGCTGAAGCAGCCATTTTCCCGGCCGGTGTAGGCGGTTTCAATTCAATGCACGCTCTTTCTACTCGTAACGACGATCCTCAACACGCTTCTCGTCCGTTCAGCGGCTCGCGCGACGGTTTCGTCATGGGTGAAGGTGCTGCATGTCTCGTTTTCGAAGAATTGGAACATGCTTTGGCCCGTGGAGCCCACATCTACGCTGAAGTAGGTGGCGGTGGAATGTCGGCTGACGCTTACCACTTGACCGCTTCTCATCCGGAAGGATTGGGTGCGAAACTGGTAATGAACAATGCCCTTGAAGATGCAGGAATGAAACCTGAGGACATCGATTATATCAATGTTCACGGTACTTCAACTCCTGTTGGTGATATATCGGAAGTAAAGGCAATAAAGGATGTGTTCGGCGAACAGGCATACAAGTTGAACATCAGTTCAACGAAGTCTATGACTGGTCACCTGTTGGGTGCAACAGGTGCGTTGGAAGCTCTCTTCTGCGTGAAATCTGTTGTTGAGGACATCGTTCCTCCGACAATCAACCACGAAGAAGGTGATGACGATCCGGAAATCGACTACGCTTTGAACTTTACCTTTAACAAGGCCCAGAAACGTACAGTAAATGCAGCTCTGTCGAATACATTCGGTTTCGGTGGACATAATGCCTGCATCATTCTGAAGAAATACAAAGGCTAAAATTGTTACGCTGTGGCGTTTTACGATAAAATTCGAATTGGAATAAAGCTCCTTTTTTCAAAAGAGAGGGAGCTTTATTCTTTTTTTTACGGTATCCTTGGATACTGTCCGCGCAAGTTGTCGCTCTATAAGCAGGCTTGCCGTCACCGTTCGCAGACGCAGCGGTCGAAAAACGGTGAATTTATCAACAACGAGCGTCTGGAATTTCTCGGCGATGCCGTGCTCAATACCATTGTCGCCGACATGCTCTACCGCCGTTACCGTCGGGGCCGTGAAGGTTTCCTGACAAACACGCGTTCCAAAATCGTGCAGCGCGAAACGCTGAATGTGCTTGCCGACAAAATCGGCCTGACAAAAATGCTGATGTATTCCCATCCGGTTCATTCCCACAACTGCTGTATGGGCGGAAACGCGCTGGAGGCTCTGATTGGAGCCATATATCTTGACCGTGGGTATGAGGCTTGCCGCAAATACGTGGTCAAGCGTCTGATTAAGCCTCACATTGATGTGAAGGAACTTGTCAAGAAAGAAGTCAACTACAAGTCGAAGCTCATAGAATGGAGCCAGAAGTTCCGTGTGGAGATTGTGTTCGACTTGGTTGAAACGACTTACGACGAGGACAAGAATCCCCGTTTTTATTCAGTGGTCCGTCTGGCCGGCATTGAATCGGGCAGCGGTACGGGATATACCAAGAAGGAATCCCATCAGGAAGCCGCCAAGATGGCTTATTTGCGACTGAACAATTCCGACGAATTCCGTGATTCCGTTCTTGAGAAAGCAACTGAATTACAGAAGGAAAATAATTCCGAGAAAGAAGAGGAAATATCCTGAAAAGTTCTTATTTTTGTGATGTAGTATCGTATTTCTGCTGGATATCCGGCTTTTGCTTCATGCAGTGCAGGGTATGCGGGTATATCGGACACCTTAAAATTGAAAGCACTTAAAACCAATTTATACCTATGAAAAAGAAACTTATGTTGTGGACGAGACTTTTGTCCGTTTTCGGGGTTTTGCTGGCAATGGCTGCCCCTGTCGCGGCTGCATCTTTTGTGGGCGACCGCACTGATTTCAGAGATGAATCCATTTATTTTGTGATGACGACGCGTTTCTACGACGGCGACGGAACCAACAATACGCAGTGTTGGGACGGACAGGCGTACAATCAGGGCGATCCTGCATGGCGTGGCGATTTCAAGGGACTGATTGAAAAGCTCGACTATATCAAGGCATTGGGATTTACGGCCATTTGGATTACGCCGGTGGTGGAAAATGCTTCCGGCTATGACTATCACGGCTACCATGCCATAAACATGAGCAAGGTGGACAAACGCTATGAATCGGACGATGTCAGTTTCCAGACACTTATCGATGAGGCGCACAGCCGTGGCATGAAAATCATTCTTGACATTGTGCTCAACCATACGGGCAATTTCGGGGAGGAGAACCTCTGCAAGCTCTTTACGCGCAATTGGGATGCCGACCAGAGTGTCATTGACGACTGTATGGTGCCCTATACGCAGAAAGACGGCGGAAAGCTGCCCGACAATTATCTGTCGCTGCCTTCCGGCGAGCAGTACGGGGCGCGGCTTCGGGAAATGAAAAATACCGACGGCCAAAACCATGACGTGAACAACCTGTGGCACCATTTCGGAAATTTCAACTGGGACAATGAAACGCGCTGGTGGGCGCAGATTGCCGGCGACTGTGTGGACCTGAACACGGAAAATCCGCGGACGTACAATTATCTGATTGACTGCTATACGAACTTTATAAAAATGGGTGTGGACGGCTTCCGCATCGATACCGGCGGACATATCAGCCGACTGGTGTTCAACAAGGTGTTCAATCCCGCCTTCACTGCCGCTGCCGAAAAGTATAAGGCGGCCCGCAACGGCGGCGCTTTCTTTATGTTTACCGAGGTATGTGCCCGCTATACGCAGATTTGGTATCGCGAAATTCCGGCATTGTCCGTACCGTTCTATACATGGAAAGAGTCGAAGAACTATGCCTGGGACGATGACCCTTCGTCCTGGGAAGGACTGGAGATTTTTGAAGGAACGCCGTTTACGCACACCAACCAGCTCTCCTGCTTGGAGCAATATGCCGACAATGGCAACGGCACGCAGGCGCAGCAGCCGGTGTCCGACAATGTGTTTCTCGACGGCAACGCCTATCATCAGCCGGATTATACGCGTTATTCCGGACTGAGCGTCATCGACTTTCCGATGCACCATAATTTCAAGGATATAGGCGGTGCCTGGGGTATAGCCATGAGCGGCGACCGCTACTATAACGATGCATCTTTCAATGTGGTTTATGTTGATTCCCATGACTATGCTCCGAACGGTGCGCCCGAGGACCAGCGTTTTGCGCAGGGAACAGATGCCTGGGCGGAAAATCTTTCGCTCATGTTCACCTTCCGTGGTATTCCGTGTCTGTATTACGGCAGTGAGATTGAATTCAAAAAGGGCTGTCCGATTGACAAGGGACCGAATATTGCACTGAATGAATCGGGGCGTGCCTATTTCGGCGGATATATCAAAGGTGATGTGGACGTGAACGACTTTGCTGACTGGAGCAACGCTACGGGGAACATGGAGGCTACCTTGAAATACAAGTTGGCTCTCCACATTCAGCGGCTCAACCGTATCCGCATGGCGGTGCCGGCATTGCGTAAAGGGCAGTACAGCACCGAAGGCTGTGACGGAAGCTATGCCTTCAAGCGCCGCTATACCGACGACAAGGTGGACAGCTACGCCCTGGTGACGATTTCCGGCAACGCCACGTTTACCGGCGTTGAAAACGGAACATATGTCGATGCCGTAACCGGCGATGTGAAGACCGTTACCGACGGCCGGCTTACCGCCACTTGTTCCGGACGGGGCAATATGCGTGTCTATGTGCTCAACACCGACAAGACTCCGGCTCCGGGCAAGGTGGGTGACGACGGAGCATATCTTTATACGACCTCTCCTGTCGTGGCCGACCGTCCTGAATACGACGGAACGCAGGAGGAAACTACGGAGGATGGCGGAACAGGCGGTTCGGGTACAAATCCGGGCGATGAACTGGAGGTCTATACTCCGGAATTTGCGGAAGGCGAGATGGTGGCATTTTTTGAAGCGCCTTCCGACGGCAGCTATTCCAATGTTTCCGTATGGTGTTGGAACGACGCAACGAATTTTACCGGCGGCACATGGCCCGGTCAGCGTGCGCAACTGATGGGCGTGGCTGCTGAAGGCGGCAATAAAATATGGAAATGGACCTATGGCGGAACGATGGATGCGGCCAATATGCCGACAGGCATCATTTTCAACAACACGTCCAGCCCGCAGACTGCCGACCTGAAATTTGAGAACGGTGGCTACTATACGGTTAGCGGTTTGCAGCGAGTAATCGCTCCCGGCACTTCGGGTGTCGGTGTTGTATCGTCCGATGCTTTCCGCGTGTATGCGCAGGGTGGAGCCATTTATGCCGTAAGCAATCGTCCATGTACCGTGCAGGTGGTTTCCGTCGACGGCCGCAGTTTCAGCCGGACCGTGTCGGCAGGCGTTACCTGTCTCGGCAGTTTCAGCCGCGGAATCTATATTGTCAACGGTAAGAAAGTTGCCGTGATGTAAACGGAGATATAGAAACACGGAAAGAGGCGTACCCTGTCGGAGTGTTCCGGCGGGTATGCCTCTTTTCTGTTATGGCCTGTTTTTCGGGTGCTATTCGCCTACTTCTTCCCAGGCGATGCCCAAAGCCTTGGCTACGCCTTTTCCGTATTCAATGTCGGCTTTTGCGCAGTTACGGATATGGCGGAGCTTGATTTCCACCGGGATGTCGCCCATGGAGCGGGCCGTGTTTTCAAACAGCACCTGCTGTTGTTCCGGCTTCATCAGGCGGAACAGCGCTCGCGGCTGTGAATAGTAGTCCGTATCGTCTTCGCGGTAGTCCCACTGATAGGCCGCGCCGTCGAGTTCCAACGGCGGTTCCTTGTATTCCGTCTGGTTCTGCCATTCGCCGTAGCTGTTCGGTTCATAGCCGAGGGTAGAACCGTGGTTGCCGTCCACACGCATCTGTCCGTCGCGGTGGTACATGTTGAGGAACGGGCAGCGGCTGCGGTTGACAGGTATCTGATAGTGGTTCACACCCAGACGATAGCGCTGTGCGTCGCCGTAGGAGAACAGACGCCCCTGCAGCATGCGGTCGGGCTAGAAACTGATGCCCGGCACTACGTTGGCAGGATTGAATGCCGCCTGTTCCACGTCGGCAAAATAGTTTTCCGGATTGCGGTTGAGTTCCATGATGCCCACTTCGATCAGCGGATATTCTTTCTGCGACCATACTTTGGTCAGGTCAAACGGGTTGAACGGACATTGTGCGGCCTGCTCTTCGGTCATCACCTGGATGAACATTTTCCATTTCGGAAAATCGCCTTTTTCGATGCTTTCGTAGAGGTCGCGCTGGTGACTTTCGCGGTCCTTGCCGATGATGGCTTCCGCTTCCTCGTCCGTCAGGTTCTTGATTCCCTGCTGTGTGTGGAGGTGGAATTTCACCCACGTGCGCTTGCCTTCGGCGTTGATGAGCGAGAACGTGTGGCTGCCGTATCCGTGCATGTGGCGGTAGGAGTAGGGGATGCCCCGGTCGCTCATGGTGATGGTCACCTGGTGCAGGGCTTCCGGCAGAAGTGTCCAGAAATCCCAGTTGTTGCGCGCGCTTCTCATGTTGGTACGCGGGTCACGCTTCACGGCATGGTTGAGGTCGGGGAATTTCAGCGGGTCGCGCAGGAAGAACACCGGTGTGTTGTTGCCCACGAGGTCCCAGTTGCCTTCTTCGGTGTAGAACTTGATGGCAAAGCCGCGGATGTCGCGTTCGGCATCCGCCGCGCCGCGTTCGCCCGCAACGGTAGAAAAGCGTACGAACAGTTCCGTCTGTTTCCCGATTTCGGAAAAGATGGCGGCTTTGGTGTATTGAGTGATGTCGTGCGTCACCGTAAACGTGCCGAATGCCCCCGAACCTTTGGCGTGCATGCGGCGTTCGGGGATGACTTCTCTGTCGAAGTGTGCCAGTTTCTCAAGAAA
>ULSJ01042829.1_pt1 | contig 41741 bp, 35 predicted proteins | sample 1956291 | NCBI WGS metagenome assembly ULSJ01 (sample SAMEA4835705, study PRJEB28245) | human gut metagenome | biome: gut microbiome; material: fecal sample | place: Denmark | collected 2008 | reverse complement strand
GATCCGGATTCATAAAATCCCGTTCCATGAAGCCGTAGCCGTGTGTCATCGTTCTCAGCAAACTGAGCAGATTACTTTTCCCGATGTTATTATCCCCTACAATATAATTGCCCCGGCTGTCAAAGCACAGATGCAATTTTCGAAAGGTTCGGTAATTTTCTACATCCATTTCCGAAATATACATAGGTCCCCTCCTTTCCTTTTTATTATATCAATTTCCGCCTTTCCTTTTAAGGAAAATTGCAAAAACCGGATGAAGAAATATTTTCATTTCCCATCCGGTCTTTTTCATTTTCTTGATCTTTTATTTACTTTCGTCCTCTGCCGGACCCTGCTCCGGATTCTTCCGGTTCAGAATCTTGTCCAGCATATGGATCGGGCAAAGCTCACCGCACATTGTGCATGTATTTTCTTCCTCCGGCCTGCTGCTTTCTCTGTATTTTTTCGCCTTTTCCGGATCAATAGCCAGCGGAATCATCCGGGAGAAGTCTACTTTTCTTCTTGCCCAGCTCATCTTCTCATCCCATTCCTTGGCCCCCGGGACGCCTTTGGCAATATCTGCTGCATGGCAGGCAATCTTGGAGGCTATGATTCCTTCGTGGACATCATCCAGATCCGGCAGTCGGAGATGCTCTGCAGGAGTCACATAGCAGAGGAAATCCGCTCCGCAGGAAGCGGAAAGCGCTCCTCCGATGGCTGCCGTAATATGATCATAGCCGGCCGCTACATCCGTTACAATCGGCCCCAATACATAGAGCGGCGCACCGTGGGTCAGTTTCTTGGCCACTTCCACATTCATGCGGATATCATTGATCGGCATATGGCCCGGTCCTTCCACCATGACCTGTACGCCTGCTTCCCTGGCACGAAGCACCAGCTCGCCCAAATTGATCAGTTCGGAAATCTGCACTGCATCCGTAGAATCATGTCCGCTTCCGCTGCGGCACGCATCGCCCAGAGAAAGGGTAACATCATATTTCCGCAGAAGCTCCAGCAGACGGTCATACTGTTCATAGAAAGGATTTTCCTTGCCGTGCATATACATCCAGGCAAACAGGATGGACCCGCCGCGGGAGACCAGGTTCGTGATGCGTCTGTTCCGCATGATATGCCCTGCCGTTTCCCTGTTGATTCCCGCATGGATGGTCATGAAATCCACGCCGTCTTTCGCATGACGTTCCACTACACGGAACAGGTCATCAGCGGTCATATCCTTCAGTCCCTTATGCAGGACTCCCTTTACATCGTACATAGGAACCGTACCGATGGCAGAGGGGGAATGAGCAACCAGCCATTCCCGAAAAGGCGCTGTCTCCCCGTAGCAGGAAAGATCCATGATGGCCTCGGCTTTCATATTCCAGGAAAGTTCCGCCTTCTTTTTTTCCGTCTCATAATTGCAGACATCGGAAGAAATCCCCAGATTTACATTCATCTTCGTACGCAGACCCTTGCCGATCGCATAGGGATGAAGCGACGTATGATAAATATTGGCAGGGATGACAATAGTACCTTCTGCAATGCCTTCACGAAGGAATTCTTCCGAAACCCCCTCTTCCTTTGCGGCAATTTTCATTTCTTTCGTAACTATGCCCTGACGGGCAGCTTCCAGCTGTGTCATATATCCTCCTAATAAAAAATCTGTCCGCAAGGACAGATCAAAAGAATCCTGCTTCCTTACGGCGGTATAAACCGCATCAAGTTCAAAGGGTCGGAAAAATTCCTCTCAGTCCGAAGACTCCCCCAGCAATCAATCACTGTTAAATTATTTCTATTATATCCCGAATCCGCAGAAAAAACATCCCGGAAAATTCTTATTCCCGCGTCAGTTTTGCGACCTGTGCTCCGATCAGCTTCAGCAGGTCTTCCGGAGCAAGAACAACCTGTTTCCCCCGCTGACCGGCACTGACAGAAATTTTTTCATGATTTCTGCAGGATTCATCAATGAAAGTCGGGAACTGTTTTTTCATACCGATGGGAGAGCATCCTCCCCGGATATAGCCGGTCAAATCCGGCAAATCCTTCACATGAAGCATATTCACGCTCTTATTCCCGCTGACCCGGGCTGCTGCCTTCAGATCAATTTCCTTTTCCGAAGGCAGACAGAATACAACCGGCCCCGTCTTGTCTCCCGTCGTGACAATTGTCTTGAAAACCATATCCGGATCATAGCCGAGCTCCTCCGCTGCATGAACCCCGGAAAGATTTTCTTCATCATATTCGTAAGACTTCGTCTCATAGGAAATTTTTGCTTTATCCAGAATGCGCATCACATTTGTCTTTTTTTCCTTTTTGGACATGTCCGCCACCTGTTTCTTTTTCCGATAAAATAAAAAAAGGCTGAAACACACGTTTCAGCCGGGCATCCGTCTTGGTGCCGAGGACCGGAATCGAACCGGTACGAATCTCACGATTCGAGGGATTTTAAGTCCCTTGCGTCTGCCAGTTCCGCCACCCCGGCAGGAAGTTAAAAATATGGAGGCGGCACCCAGAATCGAACTGGGGATAAAGGTTTTGCAGACCTCTGCCTTACCGCTTGGCTATGCCGCCATATGGAGCGGAAAACGGGACTCGAACCCGCGACCCCAACCTTGGCAAGGTTGTGCTCTACCACTGAGCTACTTCCGCAACTGTTTCAACAACGTAATTTATTGTAATTTATATGGTTAAAAAAGTCAACTGTTTTTTTATTTGCAAAATTACCGGATTGCACTGAACCAGACAATGCTGATGACGGACAGGACAATTGTCAGAGGAAAACCGATTTTCAGATACTCTCCGGAAGAAATCCGGATTCCCTGTTTCTTTGCAATCTCCAGTACAATCAGATTGGCAATGGAGCCGAAAACAGTCAGGTTGCCTGCTATGGTGGACATCAGTGCCAGAGCCTGCCATAAAACCTGGCCGTCGGCAGGAATATAGTAGCGCAGAAGCAATACGGCAGGCACATTGCTGACAATATTGGATAAAGCAATGGCTGTCAGAGAGAACAGAGGAATCTGCTCCATGTATTCCGGCGGCAGAAAGCTGTTGATGAGTACCAGCAGTCCGCTTTTATCCACTCCGGCAATAATGACAAAAAGTCCGATGAACATGATCAGCAGATTGAAGTCGATATCCTCATACACGCGCTCCGGTTTGATGCGGCTGTTGATCAGCAGGAAGGCTGCGCCGAAGCTTGCCGTAACAGCCAGATCTACTCCGAGCAGATAGAAAATGATAACCAGTGCCAGAACAATCAGTGTCCGCGCCAGCAGATAAGTATGAATGTTCTTATTTTCTCCGTTCACATAGTCAAAGCGCACCTCCAGATCACGGCGGTATACCAGCCGAAGTGCCAGGTACAGCAGCGCCAGTCCCAGGAAGGACAGCGGCGCCGCCGCCGCAAAATACTCTCCTGCGGGAACCTGAGACAGACTGCCGATGAGAACATTCTGCGGATTTCCGATAAAGGTGCAGGCGCTGCCGATATTGGAGGACATCGCCACTGCCAGCAGGTACGGTACGGGATTTACTTTGACCTGGAGGCAGATCATGATAACGATCGGTGTAAAGAGCAGACATACGATATCATTAATGACAACGGAAGATAAAAGCCCGGCTATGGCAATAACCGACAGCAGCAGCATTTTCCCGGAATGGATATGCACAAAGATCAGACGGCCGACATAGGCAAAGAATCCTGCCAGCTTCAGATTGCTCACAATCACCATAAGAGAAAACAGCACCACAATGGTCTGTGCGTCGATAGACTGCACGGCCTCCTCAATGCTCAGAATACCGAAGGCTGTCATAAGCGAGGCGCCTATAATGGACATCCCTGCCCGGTCCACCCGGAATACCGGACTCTTCCCCAGGGTGAATACAATCAGAGTGGCCAGCAAAATGATTCCTGCGGTAATTTCCTGTACATCATGCAAATTCTCCAGCCCGCCTGCCGTGATGATCCCTAAAACGGCGACCAAAAATGCGCCTGCAATGAATTCGGGAATGAATGGTTTCATGACTCGCTGCCTTCCTGTCCTGACTGCATCGGATACCGGAGGAAAAGATATCCGCTCTGCCGATTTTTCTGATTTTATATAACAAAAAACCCAGTATTTCTACTGGGATATTGTCAATGGAGCGGAAAACGGGACTCGAACCCGCGACCCCAACCTTGGCAAGGTTGTGCTCTACCACTGAGCTACTTCCGCATTGGCGACCCGGATCAGATTTGAACTGACGATCTCCGCCGTGACAGGGCGGCATGTTAGACCACTACACCACCGGGCCGCATTTAAGTTACTCGTTAAGTATACCGGTCTGTCACCGTTTTGTCAAGTATTTCCTGAAAATACACAAATCCGGAACCTGCCGGCCTGCGGACGTGCTCTTGCTCTCAGAAATTCGGCGGGAAAGCATCTGACGGCACCGCTTCTCCCTTCGGGATAATATTGAAATCTTCATCAAACTGACCGCGGGCAATTTTTTTCAGCACGCTGTATCCGCCGGGAATGATGTGAAGCTCTGCATCCAGCAAATCCACCAAGGGCTGTATATATTCTCTGACCGGTTCTATATCATAGCAGCCCGTATCAATAATATAGAAATCATGAATCATATGATAGATTTCCTGCAGATAGGCATCTCCCTTTGCCTTGCCCATCTTTTCCTCCAGCTTGAGCCGGTCAATGGAAGATTCCTTCATGAATTCCATCCAGCTTGCCGTCAGGAAAAGGCCCCGCATATCCCGATCCGCTCTGATGGTTTTCAGCGTATCCTTTGAAATCAGAATATCCAGACAGTCCCTGGTCTTCGGGTAAATCAGCTCCGCCGTTGTCGCCCGGATGCCTATATTTCCTCCGCCGCAGCCCGTGGTGCATACCACAATCCGTTCTGCATTGTAAAAATGATCAATTGTATTCTGTACATACTGGTGCAGCGCCTTCGGATCCCTGTGAAGTCCGGGCGGCAGGAAGTACACAACTGCATCCGAACCGGCTTCTTTCAGAGCCGCCCTGAGTTCTCCCTGCAGCGTCGGACATGCCAAGATTACCGTACTTTTCATTGCAATCCCTTCTCTATTCCTGATTCATCCACTGTAAAATTATACTTTTCTGGACCGTTCTTCCAGTTCCTTCTGCACACGCTGACCGGTCGGTGTCATCGCCAGCCCTGCCAGGCTGGTTTCCTTCAGCTCTGTGGGAAGCCTCCGTCCTATATCATTCATGGCCTCAATCACTTCATCGGGAGGAACCATGCTTTTAACTCCGGAAAGAGCCATTTCCGCTGCTGTCAGCGCATGGACTGCATGAAATCCGTTGCGCTTCACACAGGGAATTTCCACGAGTCCTCCCAGAGGATCGCAGACCAGCCCGAGGATATTCTTCAGCGCCAAGGCAAAGGCATTGCCCATCTGTTCCTTTGTTCCGCCCATCAGATCCACCACTGCCGCCGCCGCCATTGCACAGGCCGTTCCGCATTCCGCCTGGCAGCCTCCGACAGCGCCTGCAATACAGGCATTTTCCGCCACAACCTTTCCGAAAGCAGAAGCAGTCAGCAGCGCACGGGTCATGTCCTGCACAGAAGATTTCTGCATTTCTCCCACCGCAAGCAGCACTGCCGGAAGGATTCCGCAGGAACCTGCTGTAGGGCATGCCACGATCCGGTACATCTTTGCATTGGCCTCCGCACAGGCTACTCCGTAAGCCGCCGCTTTCCGGCAGACCTCACTGAGAAACAGGGGCTCGCCGTCCAGGATTTTCTTCCCGTCTCCTCCCACCAGGCCGCTCGGGGATTTTCTTGTATCCGACAGACCGTCTTTTACGGATTCCCGGAAAATAAGAAGCATATTCCTCATTCTTGCCCAGATTTCAATTTCCGTTTTTCCGTTTTCTTCCGCTTCTGCCCGGCAGGCCAGTTCTCCTATGGAGCAATGCTCTTCTTCAGAGGCCTGAAACAACTCTTTAATGGAATGATAGCTTTTCAAGATGACCTCCTCAAATAATATCCAAAGACAGTGCCGAAACGATATTCCCGTTGGAGGAAACAATATCCGCCGTTAATTCGGGCGTCACATACTGATCCGTATGAATGATCATGACCGCTTCATCGCCCTTTCTTTTTCTGAAAAGGCGCATCGTGGAAATATTGATGCGGTTCCTTGCCAGAATAGCGCACACATCTGCTACAATTCCCGGTACATCATGATGGCGGGTCAGGAAAGTATATTCCTCCCCGTTGACCGCCACTGCATAGCCGTCGATTTCCGTAATCAGAACACGGCCGCCGCCGAGAGACCGTCCGACTACGGTCACCTTCTTTCCGGATTTTCCGATCTCCTCAATTTTGGCCACATTGGGATGGCCCATGTCCTCATTCGAAACGGAAAAAACAATGGGGATTCCTTTTGTCTTTGCCAGAGACAGAGCATCCCGGATGCTTCCGCTGTCCGGTGCATATCCCATCAATCCTGCCGCCAGCGCCCGATCCGTACCGTGTCCCCTTCCGGTCGTGGCAAAGGAGCCGTACAGAGTAACATGCGCCTCCTTCAGCGGTTCCCCCAGAATATGAGCTGCTACTCTTCCGATTCGCGCCGCACCTGCGGTGTGGGAACTGGACGGGCCAATCATGACCGGTCCGATAATATCAAAAATACCCATGCTGCCTCCTATAAAGATCCACACGGCAGGCCGGAGATCCGGACAGGAAACTGCCTTTTGCCCCGGCCGATTTCCTTACATCCAATGGCTGAGATCGAAATCTTCGCCGATCATTTCCCGGATACAAATCTTGGCAATATACATTCCCATCAGCGTCAGAGAAGCCCTTCGGAGAAGACTGGTATCCCACGCATCCTGCACCTTTTCCAGATAGGGAGATACTTTCCCCAGAATATAAGCCAGTTCTTTTCTGTCATAGGCAACCGGGCGGGATTCCAGAAGCGCCAGAATTTCTTTTTTCAGATTTTCATCCTGCAGTCCCAGCCGATCCAGCAACGCAAAGAGACTGCCCTCATCCACTGCGGCAAGCTTGTAATAAGAATTATAAAGACTTTCCGCCAGCGCACTTTCCGGCCAGCTTCCGCTCAGTGCCATAAGCTCCGCCTTGGCGCATCCCCGGAATGCAAAGATCAGCGGGTAGGAATCATGGAGTACCTGCCCGAAAGCCGTATCCCTGTTTTCCAGAGAAATACAGTGCAGGTATTCCAGCTGCTGGTAGCCGGTGTATTCATCGGGAAGCGCCGCCAGGAACGGTGCCACATATTTTTCTGCATAGCTTTTCAGATGCTTTGCATCATAATTGTCCGTATTCCTGGAATAATGGAACAAAAGAAGAAGGGCAAGCGCATGAAATTCACTTTCCTCCATACGGGGCATGGCTTTCAGCGTATCATAGGCCAGGATTGTCCGGGTTTCGCTCCGGCTTCCCTTTGCCACATCAGCAAAAGCATCGGCCGTCATCTCCAGAACCAGGTCCGTAGGCATCATGACATAAGCTCGCTGGGCATTCTGCAGGGCTTCCTGCACCATGATATGAGACAGTGTATCCACTGCATCCCGCCCGGAAAGCCCCAGAGACTCAATCAGGTGGTGTGTCACCCGCCGGGTGTCTTCCTCTACTGTTTTGGAAACAGCGCCGTACCGGTTCAGGAAATGCCGGACAAAATATTCCTCCAGAGAAGGAAGGTCCGGTGTCTCTTTCAGAATGAACGGCTCCGGCTCCGGCGGGAACGGCCCGGTCCGGGCCTGTTTTTTCTCCTCGGTTCCTGCTTTTTTCAAGTCATCGCGGGTAAATACCTTTGTCTCTTCCGATGCCGTTTCGGCAGAAACAGCCGGACCGCGGGACTTAAAGGAAATAATCTGAGTCTTCTCATCCGTGAAAAGGGGCTTTTTCTCTTCCGCCTTTTTCTGCGGTTTCCGGGTATGGCGCTTCGGCATCGGCGGAATTTTTACCGTATCGCCGGAAACTTTCTTCCGGGAAGAAAACCCGAAAAGCAGCCCGTAAAGGACAATAAAGAAAAGCAGGGCCACCCCTGCAAGTACCAGGTAGGGAATGATAAACATGAAAACTCCTTGAACCGGAGAAATGAATAATTTCTCCTGCAGATTATATCAACAATGTTATATAAAATATGGTTATATGGTATCATATTCCGCGCCCCACTTCAATGAATGCGGCAGGCGCGCCGTGCTATAATCACAGAAGAGGTGAAATCATGAAAACACTGCCGCTGCATATCAGAGGAGCCTCCCTTTCGGTCAGTCCGGAGGTTCTCCTCCTTTCTCTTCCCCATCCCTTCCATGCCCTCTCCACTGCTATTTGGGGAGGCGGAGAACGGATGATTTCCTATGCGATGAACCAAAGACTTTCCCGGTACTGTCCCACAGAGCAGGATTTTCCCGGAGGTTCCGTAAGGGCCTGGCTCAGGAGCTGCGCCGTGCAGCAGAATATCCCGCCGGAGTCCTGCGCAGTCCTCATGACCTCCGCCGATGTCTCGCTCTATTCTCATCAATTTCTGGAAGGAGACGGGTGGGCTGCGGAAATCATCGCTGCCGGAGGATGTGAGAAAACCGCCTGCCGGGCTGGCTCTGCTCCGCTGTACCGGGAAAATGACGGCAGTTACTTCCCCGTGGGAACCGTAAATCTGCTCGTCCTAACCGATGCGGCTCTTCCGCCGGGCATCCTTGCCCGGGCACTTATGACTCTGACAGAAGGAAAAACCGCGGCCATGCAGGATCTGGGCATTGCCGACGTCAATAACGGCCTCCCTGCCACCGGCACCTGTACCGACGGGATTATATTTCTTTCCGATCCGGAAGGGCCGGTTCTGACAGATGCAGGTACCTTTTCCGCTTTCGGTTCCGCTCTGGCAAAGATTGCTCATAATGCTGTAAAGGAATGCATTTTAAAGAGAGGACGCCCCTGGAATGCGGTGCCTGCCCTGCAGACGCCTGCCCCCTGCAGCCAGGAAGAGCTCCGCCGGCTCAGGGAAGCACACTGACAGGATTGCGGTTTTCATTAGACAAATGATTTTCTCTTTGCTATTATGAGGGATGTAAATACATTTTCTGAATAAAGGAGTTGGTCAGGCCATGCCCTATGACGAGCGTACAATCGATGCATTGATAGAATCAGCAGATATTACCCCGATGGGTGTACAGTTGGAAGTGAATGCGGAAATCTTCACAACCCTGCACAATCTGCTTTGGACAATCCAGAAAGAAGCAGATGTCCAAAGCCGTGATTTAAAGCGCCTTTATGAGCTTTGGCGCGCCACGATTGAATCCATGTCTTTGATTGAGCTCCGCAAGGGAGAAGGCTTGTCGATCCCGGAACAGACTTCCATGCTCAGGGAAGCTTATGAAATAGAGACAAAATATATTAATGATCAGATCTTCCACCCTACCGGTGTGAAGCTGACCCGTCAGCTGATTGAAAAAGAAAGCATGATGGATCCTCAGGAAGCAGAGGATTTCTTCCGCAAAACCGTATGGCCCTCTGTCAAGCACGGAAAAAGCGGCGGCATTAAAAAGCCCATGGCCTATATCATTGCAGGCCAGCCCGGGTCGGGAAAGACGAGAATGTCCTCTATCGTTATCGAAGAGTACAACGGAAACATCGTACAGCTTCAGGGGGATAATTTCCGCGGATTCCATCCCCGTCACAGGGAACTGACCCGAAACTACGGCCAGTACTGCGGATTCTTCACCCGGGAAAGCAGCGCCCGTTTTTCCGATCTGGCCATGAAGCAGGCCGTCGAAGAACGGTACCATATCCTGCAGGAAGGATCTCTGGAAAATATCGAGCGCACGCTGGATGATATCCGCTTCCTGAAGAAGAACGGCTATACGATCTGTGTCCTTCTCCGGGCCTGCCCCCGAAAGGAAAGCTGGAAGGCCATCCATCAGCTCTTCCTCCAGCAGCGTCTGAAAGCCCCCGGTCTTTCCCGGCTGATCACGAAAGAATATCATGACAAGGCCTGCCTGTCCTTCCTGTCCGCCACCAACGTACTGGTAAAGGAAGACCTCCAGGACCGGCTTATTATTAAGAGTCCAAAAGGTCTCCTCTACGACAGTGATGATATGCCCACAGAAAAAGTGGGCGAGCTCCTGGAAAAACGAATGATTAAATAATTTGTAATCAAAGCATAGACTTCGGTCTATGCTTTATTCGGAGTTAGCTATGACACCCAAAGAAATCATAACAGCAGCTGCCCGTTCTCTCCGTCTGGACCAGACCGGCGTCTGCAGCACCTCCTTTCCGCCCCTGCTGAAAGAGCAGCTTATGAAAACAGGACCAGTTCCCTTTGCGCCGGCAGATCCGGAAGAAAGACTCCATCCCGAAAAACTCCTTCCGGGATGCCGGTCTTTTTTTGTGATCCTATTTCCCTATCGGACAAAAGATGAGACTCCCGGAAATATTTCCCTGTATGCCCGATCCAGGGACTACCACAGAATTATCCGATCCTACCTGGAAAGAATCATTGAAAAGATCCGGCCGCTCTGGCCCGATGAAAAATTCCTGCCTCTGGCCGATACCTCTCCCATGGCAGACCGCTTTCTCGCCTACTCTGCCGGCCTCGGTTTTTACGGAGTAAACCATCTCCTGATCAATCCGAAATACGGCTCTTACTGTACGATCGGATCTATTCTGACCACTCTGGACCTGCCTGCCGATACGCCGCTGAAGCAAAGCTGCCTTCGCTGCGGCGCCTGCATCCGCTGCTGCCCCGGCCGTGCCATCAGGGAAAACCAGTACCTTCCCCTGCGATGCAAGTCCTACCTGACTCAGAAAAAAGAAGACCTGACAAAGGATGAAGAAAAAATTATTTCAGGAACCCCTCTGATTTTCGGCTGTGATGCCTGCCAGACCTGCTGTCCCCACAATCGGCATGCTGCATTCTCCCCGCTTCCGGAAATGAAGGAAGCCCGCATTTCTTCTCTTTCCGATGAGCTTCTGACCGCACTTTCCAACCGCGGTTTTGATAAGCAGTTCAAAGAGTATGCCTTTCAGTGGCGGGGAAAAAAAGTGCTTCTCCGGAACCTGCAGATTCTTCACGGCAGGCAGGATCCGGATTCCCGCGGGTAAAGAGATTCCTGTTTTTTCCCCATAAAACAAAACCATATAAAAAAGCAGACAGTCTTTTCTGTCTGCTTTTTTGCTGTCTGCAGGCTGCTTCCCTGCTGTTTCTGTTATTCCTTAAAAGGAGAAAAGAGAAATCTGCTCCTCTTCCGGCAGTCCCTTCAGGATTCCCATGGACTCCATGGTATCCACGATGCTCTGGCTCACTTTGCCCCGTTTCTTCAGATCCTCCTTGGAGGTAAAAACGTGCTCATCCCTTGCGCGGACAATTTCCTTGGCCACCGCATCCCCCAGCGCAGGGATACAGTTGAATGGAGGAAGAAGCCTGCCATCCACGATTTTGAAAGCGGATGCATCGGAATGCTCCAGGCTGATAGGCATAAATTCCATGCCCCGCAGATACATTTCCGCTGCCACCTCAATGACTGTGGCATTTCCCTTTTCCACCGCCGTAGGATGTTCCAGAGCAGCAATCCGGGCCAGTTCCGCTTTCTGCGCCGCAAGCCCTTTCAGGATGACCGGTGCATTGAAAGATCCTTCTGCCCGGATAGTAAAGTACGCCGCATAATAGGCCAGCGGCTGATATACCTTAAACCAGGCAATCCGGAAGGCCATCATAACATAAGCCACCGCATGGGCACGGGGAAACAGATAGCCGATTTTCTGGCAGGACTCGATAAACCACATCGGGACATGCACTGCATCCAGTTCCGCCCGGTTATTGGAGCCATTCTTTTCCAGTCCTTTGCCCTTTCGAACATTTTCCATAACCTTGAAGGCCGTCAGGGGTTTTACTCCGTGGACGATCAGATAGTTCATGATGTCGTCACGGGTAGAAATCGCTTCTTCCAGTTTGACCGTACCGTTCTTGATCAGATCCTGCGCATTATTCAGCCATACATCGGTACCGTGGGAAAATCCGGAAATACGGACCAGCTCGGAGAAATTTTTCGGCCTTGTATCTTCCAGCATTCCCCGTACAAAGGGAGTTCCGTATTCGGGAAGACCGAGAGCGCCTACCGTGACGCCCTTATTCCCGATGGTATCCGCCAGCTGCTTCGGAGTAATTCCCAGTGCCTCCGTGGATTGGAACAGGGACAGTGTTTTCGGATCATCAAAGGGAATGGACATGGGATCGATGCCCGTAATATCCTGAAGCATACGAATGACCTTCGGATCATCGTGCCCGAGAATATCCAGCTTCAGCATACGGCCGGAAATCGAATGATAATCGAAATGCGTGGTAATTGTTCCGGGGATTCGGTTGCCTTCCTCATCCTTCAGATATTTCTTGTTTGCCGCATACTGCAGAGGCGTGAAGTTATGGATATCCATGTCGCGGGGACATACCATGATTCCTGCCGGGTGCTGACCGGTGGTTCTCTTTACGCCCGCCACACCGGCCGACAGCTTTTCAATGAAAATATCATTGAACGTCAGCCCCCGGTTTTCCGCATATTTCTTGACGAATCCGTAAGCAGTCTTGTCCTGGATGCCTGCGATGGTTCCTGCGCGGAATACATTATCCCGCCCGAACAGTTCTTCTGTGTACTTATGTGCCACGCCCTGGTCATCACCGGAGGAGAAATTCAGATCAATATCAGGAACTTTATCTCCGTCAAAGCCGAGAAATACGGCAAACGGAATGTTATGTCCGTTTTTCTTCAAATCCGCACCGCACCGGGGACATTTCTTATCCGGCAGGTCAAATCCGCCGCCTACAGACCCGTCTGTAAAAAACTGCGTCCAGTGACATTCGGGACATACATAGTGCGGCGGCAGAGGATTTACTTCCGTGATACCGCTCATGGTTGCAACAAAGGAAGACCCGACAGAACCACGGGACCCTACCAGGTATCCTCTGTCATTGGAATGCTTTACCAGCTTATGGGCAATATAGTACAGAACGCCGTAGCCATGCTTGATGATCGGCGTCAGCTCCAGGGTCAGCCGTTCCTGCACTTCCTCAGGCAGAGGATCTCCATAAATGGCCTTTGCATTTTCATAGCACATATCGACCAGCTTTTTATCAGCGCCGGAAATCTTCGGATTGTAGGACTTCCATTCTTCTGCCAGCGGCCGGAGAACTTCGCACTGTTCGGCAATCTTTCTCGTATTATCCACAACGATTTCTTTGGCCGTTTCCGGCGGCAGATAATCGAATTCATCGAGCATCTCCTGCGTCGTGCGGATGAAAACCGGCGGATGGGACTCTATTTTCCCCGGCTTTTCCCAGTTGGAAAGAAGAATATCCCGGTTTCTCTGGTCCTCCGCAAACATATAATGGGCATCGGAGGTAGCACACACGGGACGTCCTGCTTTCCTTCCGATTTCTATAACCTTCCAGTTCAGATCCTGCAGGTCTTTTTTGGAATTGATTTTCGGATACTTGTCCTCATTGATCAGGAATTCATTGTTCCCCAGAGGCTGCACCTCCAGGTAATCATAGAACTTTGCCAGTTCAATCAGTTCCTCATCGCTTTTTTCCGCCAGAACAGCCCGGAAAAATTCTCCCATCACACAGGCGGAACCGTAAATCAGCCCCTCATGATATTCTTCCAGAATCGGCTTGGGGATAAGCGGACGCTTCCTGTAATATTTCAGATGCGACAGGGTAACCATACGGTACAGATTGCGGAGACCTGTAACATTCTTCGACAGGATAATGATATGGTTGTACTGCTGGCGGTCTGCGTCGGCATCTTCTGGAATTTTTTCGATCATGTAGCCTTCCATCCCGTAAATGACCTTCTGCTTGTACTTCTCCGCCAGGTCCTGGATTTTCGGGAAAGCCTGAATAACGCCGTGATCCGTAATCGCTACGGCGGGATGATTCCATTTCTTCGCGGTTTTAATGATTTCTTCGTTGTCAATCAGACCGTCCAGGCTCATTTTTGTATGCAGATGCAATTCTACCCGGGGCGTAGGATAATCGTCCTCATGGTCGATCTTCACGGCTTCGCTCTTTTCCAGCTGAGACAGCTCCAGAACAAGGCCACCAGAATATTTATCCAGACGCACGTTGCCTCTGGCGCGAACAACCGTCCCCGGCTTCAGGGATTCCACCGCTTCCGCTTCTTCCGGGCGCTCAAAAAATTTCTTGCAGGGAATTCCGTTCGTTTCATCGGCAAGACTCATGATAAAAAGCTTTTTCTTGCTGCGAAGTTCCCGGACTTCACATTGGATTACAGTTCCTGTCAGAATGACTCCGTCAGTTTCCTTCGTGATATCCTTGATATCCACTGACTCTCCTGTGATGTGCTTCTTTCCCAGATAGATTCCGTCTGCGGCGCTGTTCTTCGATGAAGCTTTCGCCGGCTTCGCAAAGGCGCTCTTCGGAAGGACACTGGTCAGATCCGGCAGTATATCCGGCATATCCAATGCAGGTTTTCCTTCCGGAGCAGCCGGTGCCGCCGCATCTTCCCGCTCCAGATTCTCCAGATCTTCGATGGAAGGAAGGCCCGCCGGATCGGAATACATCTCCGGAAGCGGCATGTCCGGAATTTCCTGCCCGCCGGATTCCGGCTCATCCTCAGGAAGCGGGATATCTTCCGGACCGAAATCCTGTCCGCTGCTTTCCTGTACAGGAGCAAAAATATCTTCTGTCCGATCTTCTCCGTTGATATAAATCGTTTCCACGCCGGCAATGGCAGCGCCCATATCCCTGAGTGCCTTCAGTGCAGATTCTTCATGATCAGCTCTGATATACCATGCCCGGCATTCCGTATCCACTTCCAGCAGTGTAATCGGTGCGTTCTCGCTTCTGGCCTGCAGGCGGTATTTTCCCATAATGTCTCCTTCCTTCTCAGGCGTCCTTCTTATCGGATGCCTTTTTTTCGTTTGCTGTTGTCTCGGGCATCTTGCGGTAAGTAATCACCCGGTCAATCGGTTCGTAATCGGAATCAAAGGTATCATGCCAAGTCCGCCCGTCCTTCCATTGGATATTCTGGGAAATCCGGACAATCCTTCCCTCCGCTCCCTCTTCGATCTTCTTTTCTTCCTTCTGCGACGGGTCTGTTTTTACAACCTCCCGGAAAGGAACCGTTTCATTCTTTTCTTCCCTGAGGGAAACAAAAGAGGGCACATCCTCTTCATTTCCCAGAATATATATTGTCACTGCGCCCGGAACATAAACTGCATAGATATAGACTCCGTGCTTCAAATCATTCCGGAAACAGAAATCGATGATTCCTTCCGCCACCGTTGCATCCCGTCCCGCAGGGACATAACTGACCGGGGAGAAATGCGAGCTTCTTGAGGTGACCTCCAGTCCGGCAAGCATTACCGCATTGAAAAGAGTCGTGCTTACCTGACATACTCCGCCTCCGGTTCCCGGCTCCAGCTTTCCGTTGACAATCACCGGCGCTTCCTTATAGCCTTTTTCCTTTGAACGGCTTCCTGTTGCCTGATTATAGGAGAACATGTCTCCGGGCTTGATATAGCAGCCGCTGATGGCTTCTGCAGAAATGCGGATATTATGACTCCGATTTTCCTCCGGATAAAATTCAGTCGTATACTGCGCCAGGATGCGGTTCACCTGCTTTGCCTCATCAGCTGTCATATCCGGAAATTTTTCTTCTGTCACGGGGATTTCCACAGTGCCGCTCTTCCCCTCCGACAGTCTTTCCCGCAGCATGGAAAGGAGCTTTTCTTTTTCTATCTTCAAGTAAGGTCTTCCTGCGGAAAAAGTTACGGATCCGTCCTGATGAAATTCAGGAAGAGCATTGTGCGGAGGCTGTCCGTACTTCTTTTCCAGGCCGTCAATCTTTTTCTGCAGTACATCTTCCTCATACTCGGCATGAAGGGCTGAATCTTTTCCCCGGATCAGAATCATCCAGCGATCCGCCCACTCTCTGAGCAGACCTCCTTCTCTTCCCAGAAAAAGCAGCCGGTCTGCATTGTCTTCCGTATAATGAACCTTCAGATCGGAAAAAGATATCTTTTCTTCCAGATCTCCCCGGACAAGAACCAGCTGTTCCTGCCGAAGTACTTCGTTTTTTCCTGCGATCCACTCTTCCGTCTCTTCTCGGCTTTTCCCGGAAAGACTTTCTCCCCCGGCACTGACCCCGGGCAGAATCCGCTCCGGCCTCCCCCAGACGAAAGGCGCAGCCCCGGCCAGAACTGCAAGGGCCAGCACCGCAAAAGCAACCTTTCCTTTTTTTGCCAACTTCAATGTATGCCTCATTTCCTGCAATACTGCAGAAGCAAATCCTTTATTTCCATCCGGGAAATCCCGGACCGGAGCTCCAACTGATACCGAAACAGTGCGCTCAGGAGCTGTTCCGCCTCTGCCTCTGTCACCTTTTCCGCATCCTTCTGCAATTTCTGCCAGGCTCCGGGAGTCACTCCCAGAACAGAACGCATACGAAGTACCGGCAGATGGTTCCTCTTCATTTCCTTAAGCATCTTGATTTTCCGGAATTTTGCCGCAAGGAAGCCCATATTTTTCAATACGGTGCCCACATCGGTAAATACACGGTCCGTATTCTCCATAATATACGAAGCATCCTTGTCCAGCAGGGCATCGGTAAATGCAAAAATTCCCTGGTTGATATAACTCGGAAGAGCAAATTGCAGCAGCTTTTTCCCGACCAGTTTTTTCGGACCGCACATCAAGGCAATTTTATCACATTCCGTCTGCAGAAAGGGAACAGAAACCTCTTCCCAGGCAGATAAAACCTCTTCCAGGTACGCTCTTCCGGAATAATCCACCTTCATTCCTTCCCGGGAAAGCATATGGATCATCACCTCCGCGGCCTTCGCCGGCTTCAAAAGAGTACATTCCTCACAGGTAAAAAGCTTTATCAGCGTTTTGAAAATTTTATACCGGCTGTCGCTTTTTCCTTCCCAGACAAGGATCAGCAGCGTTTCTTTTCCCAGATTTCGGAGAAAATCAAGGAAAAGGTCCTGCTCCGCCAGAGATTCCCGGGATTTCAGCGGATATTTCAAAAAAGCCGGATTCCGGATAATGACTGCTGTTTCTGCCGTAAAAAGCGACTGCCCCGACAATGCACTTTCATATTCCCGGAAATTCCCCGTTCCGTCAAAAATCACTGCTTCCGGCGGATTTCCCCGAAAATATTTTTTCAGCCATTCTTCTTTCCGAAGAGCGATGGTTACCCGATCCTCCCCGTACAGGAAAATCAGGTTTTCTTTTTTCTGTTCTTTTTCTACTGCCATAACAACCGCTCCTCTATTTTCCAGTTTTCATCCAGGACTGCCTGCCTCATACCGTCCGTACGGACATTAACCACAGGGATATCGTTCACCGCGAAAAGTTCCGTATCCTCATAGGAAGAGGTCATGGCACTTCCCGCATACAGAACTGCCTCCGGAGAAACCCTGCGGATGTCCCGGTCACTCAGCATGAGCCCGTAGGGAAGGGGCCCGGCCAGCCAGAGCACATGGGACGGAAACTTCCGGTCATTCATTCCTTTATTCCCGGAAATATAGCATCCCCGGTCTTCCTGACGAATCAGAAAGCTGCTCCCGTTCGTTTCCACTGATAAACCATCCAGAGAAAGCTTTCCTTTTTTCAAAATTCGGATCTTCCCCTGCGCCTCTTTCAGCAGCTCCGGACAAAGTTTACGGGGATCTCCACCCACAGCCCAGATTTCCCGAACCGGCACTGAGGAAACCGCCAGGGTGTCTTTCACATCCTCCAGATTCAGGATCAGCACATCTGCGGAAAAGATGCCTTCATACTGCAGGAAGGACAGCCATTCCCAGGCTGCCGTATGCGAAGTCATGCGGCTCCCTCTGTAATACAGAATCCGCTTTCCCTCCCAGGTCAGCACCGCTCCGCGATACCCTCCCAGATCAGGCACATAGGCTCTCACAGCAGGTGCCGTAAACCACAGATACGCCGTCAGAGCTGCCAGTATTCCCCAGAAAGAAAGGCTGAGCCGGAAAAGCCGCTTCCGTTTCATCAGTGTTTTCCGGAAATACAGGAGGAGTATCGTCCAGTAATACAGGCCGCCCTGACAGATTGTAATTCCGCCCGTTTGCAGGGATGCCTTCGGCAGCCCTGCAAGAAAAAAGTTCAGCCGTATACTGCCCCATAAAAGATAATCGGAAAGATACAGGATCCCTGCCGCCAGCGGCAGGAAGAAAACAGAGATAACCGCTGCTAGGATTCCCGCTATGATGACCCACTCCAGGAAAGGTGTCACCAAAAGATTGGCAGGAATGAAAAATAAAGGAAAAACATGAAAATCATACAGAATGATGGGAACAGTCAGCACCTGTGCTGCCGTTGAAAGAGAAATTCCTTCCCGGATCCATTGCGGCAGGAAAGACAGCTTTTCCAGAAACTGAAGCAGCGGCCGATAAAAAATCAGGATGCCTGCCGACGCGCCCGCAGAAAGCTGAAAGCTCACGTCAAAAAGATAAAAAGGATCCCAGAGCAGCATTCCCGACACGGCTGCTCCCAGAAGATTCAGTGAGGATTTCTCCCGGTCCAGGAAAATGCCTCCCACTGATAAAATCCCCATGACCGCCGCCCGGATTACCGGAGGAACCAGGCCCGCCAAAACCGCATAAGCCAGAACGAGAAAGATTGCCCCGGCAAGAGTTATCTTCGGAGGAAGCCGGAGCCATTTGCCCAGAAAATACAGGAATCCGAAAAGCAGTGCCACATGAGATCCCGACACAGACAGGATGTGGACAATTCCCGTTGCGGAAAAAGAGGTCATGACCGCTTCGGGAATCTCATTATAACTGCCGCCGAAAAGGAGTGTCATCAAAATATGAAGCCGAACCGGGTCCATATAAGAAGAAAATTTCTCCATCAGACTGCTCCTGATGGTATCCGCCGTACGGCGTACCAGGAAATCACCGCTATTTCCCAGCAGCCGGACGCTGTCCTGAGTCTCCGTATAGATGCGTCCCAGAAGCCGCCGGCTCTTGTATCGGCCGGAAAGATCAATCTTCCCCGGATTCTGATAAATCCGCAGTTCACTCAATTTTCCCTGTACGGAAATACGGTCCCCCGTCTGATAAATCCGGGAAATATCGGGATCATACACATAGGCAGTCCCCGTCAGTTTCTTCGTATCCCCGTCGGGATAGCGAACAGCCTCCAGTTCCACTGAATACCGTGCATAGGGATCTCCCGTCTTCTGTACAAGCGGAGCCTCCGTAATAATTCCCGTAAAGGTCCCGCTGCTTCCCACAGCCCACAGAGAGCTTTGTTCCCACCTTGCTTCGGACAGGGCCATCCGCCCGAAGCCCAATGCCAATATAAAAAAAATACTGCCCGCCAAGGCAGCACCTCTTATCCCCGTTTTCCATCCAACCAACAGAAGCAGGCCTACGAGACATACTGCAGCCGCTATATACACCGGCAGGGAAAAATAAGGAACCCCGTCATACAAAACAATGCCTGTTCCCAGGCTTACTGCGCCCCCGGCCAACCAGTTTTTCCAATTCATAGTGTAATCTTATCTTCTATCCGGCTGTACCTGGCATCCCCTATAGAGGGAACCTTTTTCAGGTCTTCCTTTTTCTGGAACAGTCCGTTTTCTTCCCGATAGGTCAGTATTTTCAGGGCAGTGACTCTTCCCACACCGGGAAGCTTTTCCAGTTCCTTTTCATCAGCGGTATTGATATTGACCAGATTTTCAGCCCCTATATCCCGATGGTTTACATCCAGAGGAATATAGATTTTCATGGACTTCGTCACCGGTTCCGCCAGATTGACTCCCGACATATCGGCATAGGGCAGGACATCGCCCGCAGCAGCCACTGCATCATACACATAGGTTCCGGGCTGCATCTCATATACGCCGGGTTTCTTCACGGCTCCGGTTACATAAACAACGACTCCCTTTCCTGCCGTAGGAGCCACCGAGGGCAGCGGCTCTTCCTTCCTCGCAGGAGCGGCCGTATTCTCCTTCGTCGTCTCATAGAAAGGCATCGTTACTTCCGGGAATATATGAAAAGGGTCAAATAGGATAACATACAGTCCTGCGAAAAACAGAACGAGCAGCAGACATCCGAAATGGGAATTCTCCTCCTCTTCGTATTTCGACATAGCCGATCCCCCCTATTTGACCCTTTCAGGATCTTTGGAAAAAGTCCGTATTGTCAGTCCTGATTCCGGTTCGACTGATCCTCCACCTGCTGACGGGCTGCAGCAGAATTGGAATCGATCAGACTCTGCCGATTCTTTTTTAAGCTGTCCAGTACATTTTCCATATTGGTTTCCACATATTTGAGGACATCGGTTGCATAAGTAACGGAACTGGTACGAAGCTCATCTGCCGATTTATTGGCCGCACTGATCACTTCATTGGCTCTTTCCTGGGCTTGCTTAACCAGTTCGCTTTCCTCCGTAATGCGGGCGATATAATCTTTTGCCTGCGCTACCGTATCTTCCGCCTTCTTTTCGGCATCCAGCATGATCCGTTCCTTATCAGCAACAATACGGCGGGCGCTTTCCAATTCATTGGGAAGGGACTGATTAATCGCATCGATAATGCGTTCTACTTCATCCTTGTCTACCATTTTCTTGTTGGTAAACGGTACCTCACTGGCATTATTAATCACATTTTCCAACTCTTCCAGAAGTTTTCTTGTATCCATCGCAAGCCCCTCATTTCTCCATAGAATTTAGTTTCCTTTGAATCATTTCCTGCACATAGGGCGGCACCATTTTTGACAGATCCCCGTTAAAATGCGCCAGTTCACGGACCCCGGTCGATGAAAGATAGGAATAGCGGCCGTCAGTCATGAAGAAAGCGGTTTCCAGAGAAGGATCAATCTGCTTAATCATCAGTGCCCTTTGGAATTCATATTCAAAATCGCTGAATGCCCGAAGGCCCCGAATCAGAAGATGGCAATTCTTCTTCTCTGCATATACATTGAGCAGACCGTCGAAAGCATCAACCTCCACATTGGGAATATCCTTAGTCGTTTCCCGAAGCATATCCAGCCTTTCCTCCGTTGTAAACATATAGTGCTTGGACGGATTTAAAAAGGCTGCTACGATCAGCTTATCAACCAGAATTGCACTTCTCCGGATAATATCCAGATGTCCGTTTGTGACGGGATCAAAACTTCCGGGACATATAGCAATTTTCATGAATGTTCTACCTCTGTCATACTGCATAAAAGATAACTTACAATAATGGCCCCCAGCTTCTTTTCCTTCCAGAGAGTACATTTTCCCGGAAAAAGCGATAAGTCGGGAGGTTCCGATACAGAATGCTCCACTGCAATGACGGCTTCCTCTCTGCAGAGATTATTTTCGAAGATCATCGCCAGAATTTCATTGATGTATCCCTTCCTGTAAGGGGGATCCATAAAGATATAATCAAACTGTCTGCCTTTCAGAGAGGCCAGCGCCCCTTTTACATCGGCACTCAGGATTCGAACTCGGTTTTCCATACCGCATTTTTTGGCATTTTCGCGAATCACGGAACCCGTCGCTTTATCAATCAGGACAGCCGAACGGGCTCCCCGGGAAAGCGCTTCCAGCCCCATGGCTCCGGTGCCTGCAAAAACATCCAGGACATCCGTATCTACAAGCCCTACATTGGCAAGCACGTTGAAAATGCTTTCCCGCACCCTGCCCAGCGTGGGCCTTGTATTTTTCCCCTTGGGAGAAAGAAGTATGATTCCCTTCGCGTCTCCGCCGATAATTCTCATATTTTCTTCCTCACGGCAGACTAAGCCTGCACAAACTAATTATAGCATAAACCGTCTGAAATCATAGCACAAAACTTTCCCCTGTAAAGGAATGTTTCCCTGAAGCGCTGTCAGTCCGGATAAGTCTCAGACTCTGCTTTCTTGGCTCTTGTCATCAGCATTTCCAGTGCTTCTTCCGCAGTGTGTTCTCCTGCAAGAAGACGGCAGACTTCTTCTGTAATCGGCATGTCAATACCTTCCCGCCGGGCAATTTCATAAACGAGACCGGCTGTCCGGAATCCTTCCACCACCATCCGGGTGCCTTCGGTGATTTCCCTGGCGGTCTTCCCCTGAGCCAGCGCTACGCCGGCCCGATGGTTGCGGCTGTGCACACTGGTACAGGTCGCCACCAGATCCCCCATGCCGGAAAGTCCGAAAAAGGTATTCATATGCGCACCGAACCGGACACCGAACCGGGTCATTTCCACCAGTCCTCTCGTCATCAGTGCAGCCCGGCTGTTGTCTCCCAGACCGATCCCGTCCAGGACTCCGCACGCCACTGCCATGATATTTTTCAGGGCGCCTCCGTATTCCACACCCCGGATATCATCACTCCGATACACCCGGAAAGACGGACTCATATAGAGGTCCTGTACGATCTGTACTGCCTCCGGCACCTCTGATGCCGCTACCGTCGCTGCGGGAAGTCCTTTTCCCACTTCCTCTGCATGATTGGGGCCGGAAAGTGCGACAATCCGATCTGTTTTTCCCTGTAAATTCCGGGCAATTACTTCCGAAAGGCGGTGTCCCTCATTGTCCGCCAGCCCTTTGGCCGCACAGACTACCACTGCATTCCGGCTCAGAAAAGGAGTAATTCTGGCTGCCGTTTCTGCCACAGCCAAAGAAGGCGTGCAGATGACTACGCATCCTGCTCCGTGCACTGCATATTCCAGATCATCCGTAATCCGTATCTCTTCCGGAATTCTGATTCCGGGCAGATAAGCTTCGTTGATCCTTGTATGCCGCAGTACTTCTGCGGTTTCCGGATTCCTGCAGTACAGGACCAGATCTTTATTCTGCTGTGCCAGCTCGATCATCATAGCCGTTCCCCAGCCGCCGGCACCGATCATTGCAATTTTCAATGATTTTCCCTCTTTTCTCTGGAAATCGGCTTTTCTTCTCCCCGAAGCAGCCTTTTGATATTATCCTTGTGCTTGACAATAACGATCAATGCTGCCAGAGCGGAAAACACCACATATTCCACAGACAGTCCCAGGATAAACATGACAACAGGAACCACCGGCGCCGCCAGGATCGACCCCAGAGATACGATGTGCTTCCATTTGAAAATACCGAGCCACACAAGAAATGCCGATACGACAGCCGGCATGCAGATATAGGCAAACGCCCCCACGCCGCAGGCCACACCCTTGCCGCTCTTGAATTTCAGGAATACCGACCAGTCATTTCCGATAATGGCAAATACGGCGCAGGCAAGCACCAGCAAAGGGTCCGGCATTCCCAGGTGAACCGCAATGAATCCCTTCATGAAATCACAGAGGAAAACCGCAAGTCCTGCTTTGGCACCCAGTTCCCGATAGGCATTGGTTGCACCGATATTGCCGCTGCCCACTTTCTTCAGATTAACCCCGTAAAAGACCCGTCCGATGATATATCCGCTGGGAACAGCTCCGATCAGATATGCCAGGGCAAGAATAACAATGGTATGCATCTGGAACGAATCCATCAGAGCTCTTCACCATCCTTCTTGCTTCGGATCACAATCCGGATCGGCGTTCCCGAGAACACAAAAGCTTCCCGCAGCTTGTTCTCTATGAAGCGGACATAGGAAAAATGAATCAGTTTGGCATCATTTACGAACATGACAAATGTGGGCGGACGAATGCTGACCTGCGTCATGTAGTAAATCTTTGCCACCTTTCCGGAATGGGACGGCGGCGGATTGATCATCTTTGCATCCTCCAGCAGATCATTCAGCACTGCCGTAGGAATACGGAGACTCTGCTGCTCTGCTACATTGTAAATCATATCGCCCAATTTATGGATTCTCTGCTTTGTCTGAGCGGAACCAAACAGCATGGGTGCATAGGAAGCAAACGGAAGACCGTCCTTGATTTCCTTTTCATATTCCACCATCGTATTGTTGCCCTTTTCCACGGCATCCCATTTATTGACAAAGAGAATGAGTCCTTTCCCTGCCTCATGGATATAACCGATGATTTTTTTATCCTGTTCCGTGAGCTTATCCACCGCATCCAGGACAAAAATCGCCACATCACAGTTATCAATGGCACGGATAGAACGGATGACGCTGTATTTTTCCAGCGGCTCATCAATTTTGCTCTTTTTTCTCATTCCTGCCGTATCGACCAGAATAAAGGTTTTTCCCTTGTATTTCCAGAGGGAATCCACTGCATCGCGGGTCGTCCCCATTTCATCGGCCACCAGAGAACGTTCATATCCCAGCAGAGAGTTGATCAATGTCGATTTTCCCACATTCGGGCGGCCTACGATAGCCGTACGGATGATATCTTCCGATTCTTCTTCCTGGACGGAAGGGAAATTTTCCGTAATCGTATCCAGCAGGTCCCCGAAACCGAGCCGGTTCACTGCAGAAAGTCCGATCGGATCTCCCAGTCCCAGGGCATAAAATTCATATACATCCATTTCCTGATTTTCACTGTCTACCTTATTGACAGCTACAATCACAGGCTTTCCCGTGCGGCGGAGGATGCCGGCAATCGTCATATCATCCTCGGTCATCCCCACTCTGGCATCCACCACGAAAAGGATCACATCCGCCTCTTCCATCGCCAGCTCAGCCTGCTGCCGGATTCCGCCGGATATATGGTCTTTCTCATCCCGGAACTCAATACCGCCTGTATCGATCAGTGTAAATTCCTTATCCAGCCATTTCACATCACAATAAATCCTGTCTCTTGTCACGCCGGGAATATCTTCCACAATGGAAACTCGACGCTGGGCAAGTCCGTTAATCAGGGTAGACTTTCCCACGTTAGGACGGCCCACAATTGCTACGAGAGGTTTACTCATATTTCAGGGCTCCCTTCTTTAATCAATTCCATATAAATCGTAATTTCTTCATTATCTGCAATAATAACGGAGAATGGCAACACTATTCCATTGTTATCATCGTTAAGATTGTATGACGCCCTGTATATCCTGTCAAGCAAGACCCCGAAAAATCACCGGACAAAAAGAAAAGCCGCTCCCAAGGAGCGGCTTTCTATGCTGTTATCAGTCTTCAGCAGCGTCTTCGTGAGTCGGAGCTTCTACGAGAGCAAAGCTGATTCTTCTGCGTTCTTCATCAATGCTGATGATCTTAACCTTCAGAACATCACCCAGGCCGCAGATATCGCCCGGTTTCTTGTTATGGTCATCGGTCATTTCATTGATGTGGAGCAGACCGGTCAGTCCGTCTTCCAGTTCAACAATAACGCCGAATTCAAGGATCTTAACAACCTTTGCATCAACTACATCGTCAATGCTGTGGTTGGTAGCAGCCGTTTCCCACGGATTCGGCATGCATTCCTTGTGGCTGAAGGAAATTCTCTGTTTTTCTCTGTCAAAGGACTTAATCTTAACGTCGATAACCTGTTCCTGCTTCAGAACGTCTTCTACCTTTGCAATCTTCTTCCAGGAAATGTCGGAAATGTGAAGCAGGCCTTCAACACCGTTAATGCCGATGAAAGCACCGTACGGCATAATCTTCTTAACAGTGCCCTGAAGAACGTCGCCGTTTTCATAAGCCTGTTCGAGTTCGTCCATTTCTGCATCTCTTGCATCTTCCAGTACTGCCTTGCGGGAAAGAACGAGTCTGTTCTTTGCACGGTCGACTTCCAGGATCTTTGCCGGGAACTTCTGGCCTACCAGGTTCTGCAGGGAATGAACAAAGCGAAGGTCGCCCTGAGAAAGGGGAATAAAGCCGCGCAGGGACTTGAGCTGAACGAGGAGACCGACCTTAATGGCTTCGATGCCTTCTACTTCAACTGCTTCGCCCTTTTCGAATGCTTCTTCAGCAACATCCCAGTCAGCAAGACGATCCACTTTAATCTTGGATACGAAAATGGTGCTATCTTCCTTTACACCGCTGACAACCTGGACGCGGATGGAATCTCCAACCTTCAGTTCGTCCTTCAGGGATGCCGGTGCCGGATAGGAATATTCCTTTGCCAGGAGTACAGCTTCGGTCTTATAGCCGAAAGAGATGTAAGCCTTGTCATCAAATACGTCTACTACCTTGCCGTCGACGACACTGCCTTTGTGTACATCCAGGTTCATTTCCTCCTGATCCAGCAAATCCTTCATGTTTTCCATAATACAAACTACCTCCTCTATGATCCAGTCCGGTGTGGATGCACCGGCGGTGATGCCAATCTTGTCCTGGCCAAGGAACCATTTGGGATTCAGTTCCTCTGCCGTTTCGATGTGATAAGTCTCTGCGCCTTCTTCCCGGCATATATCCGCAAGACGGGTCGTATTTGCACTGTTCCGTCCGCCGATAACGATCATCACATCTACTTGTCTCGCCAGCTCACGAGCCGCCTTCTGTCTCTGCTCGGTCGCATCGCAGATAGATTTGTGAACCTCTACCCGGTCTGCTTTTTTCCGGATTGCATCGATCAGACGTGCAGCCAGAACCACTGAGAATGTAGTCTGCATGACTATATTCACCTCATGAAACGCGGGAAGCATTTCCACATCCTGGAGATTCTCCACCATGTAGGAACGCCCCACGGCCCATTCTGCAACACTTTTCATTTCAGGATGGTTCTTTTCACCGATGAGTACAACCTGCTTTCCGTCTTCCACCAGGCGTTTTGTGATTTCCTGATTTCGCTTGACATAAGGGCAGGTCGCGTCCATTAGGGCTAGATTTTTGCACTTGATAGTATTATAGCACGAAGGCCCTACTCCGTGCGAGCGAATTATCACGGTTTCGTCCGTAAGATTCTCCAGATCGTTTACGGCCGGAACCCCCTTTTGCACCAGTCTTTTTACGACCTGCGGGTTATGAATAATCGGCCCCAGAGTCACTGCCTTAATTCCGGAATCCGCGACACTGTCGGCGATTTTTATGGCTCTCCGGACGCCGTAGCAAAAACCCATAACCTTTGATTTATAAATTTCCATAGAATCTTTTTCCTGCCGGCATGCTCTGATATAATCCTTCTTCAAAGCATCCTATAAAAAAAATCAATAATAAATAATTACAAAGCTTTCTTCTGATAATCTGCTATCAGGGCTTCCATTCGGGATTTTACAAGAGCAGTCAATTCCGCTGCCGCCTCATCGGAAGGCTTTTGCTTCTCCACTTCAATAGGTTCCCCGATCAGCACGACGGGCCGTTTCAGGGTAAAGGGAAGTTCTCTGGAATGCAGAACTGCCACCGGGAGAATCGGTGTCCCGGTCAGAAAAGCCAGAGAAGCCACACCGGAATGAAACTTTCCCAGACCTTCCCGGCGGATGCGGGTCCCTTCCGGGAAAATCCCCAGGACCTCTCCCTGCCGCAGGAGTGTGAGCGCTGTCTTGATGGACTGCCGGTCCACCCGTCCCCTATGAACCGGGAAAGCGCCGCACCAGCGAATGGCCCCTCCGAATACAGGATTTTTGAAAAGCTCGGATTTTGCCATAAAGTGAACCAGACGGTGACGGCACGCAATGCCTACCAGCGGAGGATCCCAATAACTTTTATGATTGGAGGCCATGATGACGGCCCGCTCTGCAGGAATATTTTCCGCCCCCACGACACGGAGCCGCAGCAGACCGTAAAAGATCATATTCAGGATAAACCGGACGATCGCCATCCCCATCATACGTTCCCTTCTGCCTGATCAAATCCGGGGAATTTCTCTCTGCAGACGGAAATCATTTTTTCTGCAGTTTCCTCCAGTGTCAGGTCTCCGTTATCCAAGAGCACCGCATCTTCAGCCTTCTTCAATGGAGAGACCGCGCGGGTACTGTCCAGATGATCCCGTCTTTCGATTTCCTTCTCCACGGCAGCCAGATCCATTTCCGGATGTTCCTTTGTGATTTCCGCAAAGCGGCGGACAGCTCTCGTATGAACGGAAGCGGTCAGAAAAATCTTCACATCCGCTTTCGGGAGAACAGCTGTCCCGATGTCCCGTCCGTCGAGAACAATTCCACCCTTTTCTGCCTGCTGCCGCTGGATTCTGACCAATGCAGTACGCACCGGTCCGATGGCGGATACCCACGATACATGAGCGGAAACCTCCGGTGTGCGGAGGTGAGAAGTTACATCCTCTCCGTCTACGATAACATGCATTCCGTCACTGCCCGGACGCACCTCCATATGAATGGCATGCGCCATTTCCGCTATGTCTGCTTCCGTTTCCAGATGACGGGACAGGGCGATATAAGTCACGGCACGATACATAGCCCCCGTATCCAGATAGGCATAGCCCAGCCGGGCGGACAGAATCTTGGACACGCTGCTCTTCCCGGCACCGGCCGGTCCGTCTATTGCAATGGAAAGTCTCTTCATAATTCCCCCTTTGCAGCCGAAACGGCTGCGGTATATCCGGTCGAAAAGGCAGCCTGCAGATTATAGCCGCCCGTAAAGGCATGGATATCCATGACCTCCCCGGCAAAATATAAATGACCTGTTTTTTTGGATTCCATCGTGGAAGGATTGATTTCCTTCACCGAAACACCTCCCGCTGTCACGATGGCTTCCTCGATCGGCCGCGTGGCTGTGACAGTAAGAGGCATGGCTTTCATAAGCTCCACCAGCGTCCTGCGCTGCCCTTTTTTCAGCTCGCTCACCGGCAGCTCCCGCGGAATTTCCGCCAGAGTCAGCACCGTATCGACAAGCCGATGCGGCAGCAGATCCTGCATCGCCCCGGCAATCTGCTTCAGATGAAATTTCTCAAAATCACGGAGAACCCTTTTGTCCAGAACCTCCTGCGTCAGAGCAGGCTTCAGATCGATGGTTCCCTTCACCTCATGTCCCTGAGAAAGCCAGAGCGAAGCTTTGTCGGAAAGAGACAGCACAATGGGACCGGAAATTCCGAAATGAGTAAACAGCATTTCGCCGAATTCCTCTGCTTTTCGCCTGCCTCCTGCATCAAGGGAAAGCGTGACATTCCGCAGAGACAGTCCCTGCAGCTCCCGGCACCAGTTCTCCCGGCAGACCAGCGGAATCAGAGCAGGCCGGATCTTCGTGATCTTATGGCCTGCTTCTGCGGCCAGCCTGTACCCGTCTCCGGTAGATCCCGTACGCGGATAGGAAGCGCCGCCGGTGCAAAGAATCACCGCATCCGCTTCCCGAATGCCCTTATCGGTGGAAACGCCTTTCACTTCTCCGTCCCGGATAACCAGATGACGGACCGGCTCCTCCAGACAGAGATGCACTTTCTTTTCCTTCAAAAGATGCAGGAAAAGCCGGCGTACTTCCTGCGCATCATCACTGGCCGGAAATATCCGGCCGCCTCTTTCTTCCTTCGTTGCCAATCCCCATCCGTGCAGTTTGTTCAGAAGATCTTCATTGCTGAAATTCCTGTATGCACTGTAAAGGAACTTTCCGTTTCCCGGCGTCTTTGCAATGAAATCCATAATGGGCGCACTGTTGGTGAGATTGCACCGGCCTTTTCCCGTAATCCCCATTTTCAGTCCTATTTTTCCCATTTTTTCGAACAGGGTAACGGAAGCGCCCAGATCCGCTGCGGTCACTGCTGCCAGAAGGCCTCCGGCCCCTGCACCGATGACAGCAATTCTTTTATTTTGCCAGGTCATAAAGCTTCTTGACTTCCTCTCTTGTGAGTTTCCTGTACTCTCCCCGCTTCAGGCCGTTCAGTGTCAGAAAAGCATACTGCACCCGCACCAGCTCAAAAACCATATGATGAAAAACCTCCATCATTTTTCTGATTTCCCGGTTTTTCCCTTCATGGAGCGTCATGCGGACCTTGGTCTTATTCTTCTCTTTGTTATATTCCAGAATCTCAATCTCACAGGGAGCGGTCATGCCCGTATCAATTTTGACCCCTTTGGCCATCTTTTCTGCTGCTTTCGGAGAAAATCTTCCCCGCACCGTCACTTCATAAACCTTGTTCACCTGATAGCGGGGATGAGTCAGAAGGTTGTCCAGTTCCCCGTCATTCGTCATCAGAATCGCTCCTTCCGAATGATAGTCCAGACGGCCTACAGGGAATACCCGCTCCCGGACATTCCGGAAATAATCAGCCACGGTTCTTCTTCCCTCGGGATCCGACAGCGACGTAATCACCCGGTCCGGCTTATAAAAAAGAAAATATTTCGGCCGTTCCCGGCGGATAACTTCTCCCATCACCTCGATGGTATCCCTCATGGGGTCCGCTTCGCTGCCCAGCTCACGGACCACTCTGCCGTTGACCCGAACCTGCCCCTTCGTAATCAGCTCCTCTGCCTTCCGGCGGGAACATACCCCGGCGTGACTCAATACTTTCTGCAAACGTTCCTTCAAAATAAATCTCCTTCATCCAATTTCTCCGCCCAGCGGGTACGGAGCTCGCTTACATCATTCAATCCCGTGCATTGGAGGAACCGCTTCGTCGTACCGTAGAGAATCGGTTTTCCCGGCACGTCCAGCCGTCCCTTTTCTTCAATCAGACCCTTGTCTGTCAGCACAGCCAGAACACGTCCCGCCGACACACCGCGAATCTTTTCTATTTCCGCTCTTGTCACCGGTTCCTTGCAGGCCACCACTGCCAGCGTTTCCAGAGCCGCCGGAGAAAGCGGCGTTTCTTTTCCCAGAAGAGAAGTCAGCCACTGATCATAAATCTTTTTCGTGGTCAGCGCATAGCCTGCTCCCGTCCGGTGAAGGGTGATTCCCGAATCCTCCCGGTCATATTTTTTCTGCAGCAGATCCAGCGCCTTTTCAATTTCCACGGAGCTTTCCTCCAGCGCTTCCGTAATTTCCCGGAATGTCACCGGATTTCCCTTGGCAAAAAGAAATGCCTCGACAGCACCAGCCAGATTTTCCAAGCCTCTCATTGATTTCCTCCCTGCACGGCAAAGCCTTCCGCCGTATCAATCAGCCGGACCCGACCCAGCCGGATCATTTCCAGCAGTGCCAGAAAAGCAACCGCCAGCCGGAGCCGTGATTTCATTGTACGGAAATACCGGGAAAAGCTGACCGTTCCCTTTTCCCGAAGCACCCTGTTCCAGGAATCGGTTTCGGATTCCAGAGAAACTTCTTCCGGATTCATCCAGGTTTCTTCTTCCTCATGCAGGGACTGATATAGAGAAAGAAAAGCCGCCTGCAGCCGGCGTACAGAAATTCTGCCCCGATACAGACCGTTCTTCATTTCCTCCGGTTCCTTTCCCCGATAAGGCCGTTCCGCCTCCAGAAGACTTTCGATTCTGGCACGGACTTCCTTCATCTGCCGGAATTCCTCCAGAGAACGCGTCAGCTCCTGCCGGGGATCCTCCGAATCATCCGCTTCCTCCTGCCGCCGTTTCGGGAGAAGCATCCTGGACTTGATCAGAAGAAGCGTGGAAGCCATCGTAAAGAAGCTGCTTCCCAGCTCCAGATTGAACTGCTCTGCCTTCTGCAGGTATTCCAGATACTGATCCGTTATGATATGGATAGGAATATCATGGATATCGATCCTGTTTTTCGTCACCAGGTGAAGAAGCAAATCCAGCGGCCCTTCAAATACCGGTATGGTCACCTGATAAGCCTGTCCGTCTGCCTCTGCCATGATTTCTCCCTTCTGTCTTCTTTCCCGGACCCAGCTGTACGGCACTTTTGCCCGGTCTTGTCTAGTACAGTTTACCATAGAACAGAATAAAGGAAAAGAAATGCACCTCCGCCGCAGGCGCCGTTCATTTTTCCCGGACTTTCTCTGCCCGTACCGTATCCGCCGGATGCTTTCCTCCTCCGCCGCAGCAGAGAGACCGGCCCGGGAAAGCACTTTCTTTTCCATCCGTCTTTCCTTCGGGTATAATAAAAATATTGTACCAGAAAGGAATCCACCATGAAGCAGGATAAAAAGAAAAAAGAGATGCTTCCGCCCTTCACCGAAGCACTCCTCTCCGTACTGAAAAAAAATCGAACCGATTATGATACGCCGGGCCATCATTCCGGCACCTTCTTTCGTCTCACTCCGGACGGAAAAGCGTTTTACCAAATTCTGGGAAAAGGAATCTTCGAGGCAGATATTTCCGATTCTTCTTCCGTGATAGGAGATCCCTCCGCCCACAGCGGCGTAACCGGTCAGGCAGAAAATCTGGCCGCTTCCGTCTGGGGAAGCGACCGCTGCTTCTTTATTCTCGGCGGCACCTCCGCATCAAACCGGATCTGTGCCAATGCCCTCCTTGCCGAGGGAGACTTGGTCCTTTTCGACAGAAACAATCACAAATCCGCTTATCAGGGAGCTTTTCTTCAGGCAGGCGCCCGCCCGGTTTATCTGGAATCTTCCCGAAACAGCACCGGCATCATCGGAGGTCTTACGGAAAAAGACCTGGATGCCGCTCTTCTCCGAAAAAAAGCAGCTGCAATCGACCCGAAGGCTGCGAAAAAGGAACGGCCCTTCCGGGCAGCCTGTCTGCAGCTTGCCACCTATGACGGACTGTTCCTGAATGCAGAAAAAATTCTCCGCACGCTCGGCCCCCTCTGTGATTACATCTTATTCGATGCCGCCTGGGCAGGATACGAAAATTTTCTGCCCATCCTGCGGGAATCGGCGGCACTGCGCCTTTCCCTCACCGAAAAGGACCCGGGAATTCTGGTCACTCAGTCCGTGCATAAACAGCTCTGCGGCTTTTCCATGACCAGTCAGATTCACAAAAAAGACAGCCATATCCGGGAGCAGAAACGGTATCTCACGGATGATCACCTGCAGCATTCCTGCCTGATGCAGATTTCCACGTCTCCATACTATCCCCTTCTGGCCGGCCTGGAAATCAATGCATCCATTCACCGGAAAAAAGGCGAAGAAATCTGGGAAAAAACTCGCCGGGAATCCGTAAAGCTCCGAAAAAAGATTCTGAAGGAGTGTTCCCTGGTCCGCCCCTTTGTTCCTGCAGAAGGCCCGTACTCCTGGAAAAATCATAAAACGGAAGAAATCCTCTCCGACAAAAATTTCTTCCGCCTTTCCCCGAAGGACAGCTGGCATGGCTTCCGGGACTTACCGGACGGATTGTATACGCTTGATCCATGCAAAATTCTTCTCACCACCGGCAGCTTCTCCGATTCTTCCGTTCCTTCTTCACCGGCTCCTCTCCTTTCCTCTTACCTGGAGCATCGGGACATTACCCCGGAGAAATGTGATTTCTATACCATTCTCTTCCTGTGTGAACCCGGAGATTCTCCGAAAAAAGGAAAACGCCTCCTCTCCGCTCTGAAAGAGTGGGAGGACGCCTGGCAGAAAAATGTACCCATGAAGGACTTCATGCCCTATATCCATGCAAAGGAAAATGAAGGACTTCGGGACTACTCCGAACGGTTCCGTCTTTTTCTGGCCGGGGAGCAGGCAGACACCCTGCAGCAGCCGCTCTTTTGTGCCGGGCATTTCCCGCCGGCACCTCTCACCGGAAAGGAAGCAGAGCAGATCTTCCGGAAAGGCTGCTGCAAAAAAGCACCTCTGCCGGAAGCAGAAGGAAAAATTGCCCTGGAACCTGTTCTTCCGTATCCGCCGGGTATATGTGTCCTCGGCTCCGGGGAAACCTGGACAGGAGAAATTCTTTCCTACTTTCTTTTCCTTCAGAAATACGGAGAGGAATTCCCCGACTTCTCGCCGGAAATTGTGGGCATCCATGATGGGAAAAACGGCCCTTATGTGTGGACCGCCGATCTGAAGTGAAAGAAATACTTTTCCGGTTGACAGACCGTTTTCCTTCCTTTATAATATAAAAGCTGTTTTATAAAGAAATACAGCATATTTTTCAGAGAGGTGATTACACAATGGCAACAAACAAGAATCTCCGTTTTAAGACCAGCAGACGTTTCGGCGTAAATATTTACGGCCATCCGAAAGCGTTAAAACGGCAGGTAGCAGACGCTCGTCAGAAGAAACAGTCTGAATACGGCGTTCAGCTCGCAGAAAAACAGAAGGTTAAAGCGATGTACAACCTGCTTGAAAAGCAGTTCTACCGCTATTATGATAAAGCAAGAAGAATGTCCGGCGTCGTAGGCGAAAACCTGCTGTTCCTGCTGGAAACCAGACTGGACAATCTTGTATACCGTGCTGGCTTTGCACGTTCCATCCGTCAGGCTCGTCAGATGGTTACCCACGGTCTGATCAACGTTGACGGCAAGAGAGTTGATATTCCGTCCTATCCGGTACGCCCGGGACAGATCATTTCCCTCCGTGAAGCATACAGAGCAAATGAAATGTTCAAGCAGTCCTTCCAGGAACAGAAGACCTTTGATCTTCCGTACATCGAAAAGAGCTTTGATAACTGGACCGCAACTCTCACCCGCTTCCCGCAGAGAGATGAACTTCCCTACAAGGACGAAGTTAACGAAACGAACATCGTCGAACTCTATTCTAAATAATCAGATAGAAACGGCATACAAAGCAGAGATATCGGATTTCCGGTATCCCTGCTTTTTCTTTTATTCTTCCTGCTTCCGGTCTGTTGCATAAAGCCTTGCGCTCCTGCCTTTTCAGGTCCGAAGGCGATATTCTTTCCGAATCGGAGGTGTCTTCTGCACAGGAAATATGTCTCTCCGGGTAAATTCTTTTCCTCTCTGCGGATTGATTTTTCCCATTTCGGGTATTCTAAATCTAAAAATTGTGATATAATGAAGACACAGAAGTTCACAGATGTTTCCGGAAAATATCTGCCTAATAAGTACATGTTGAAGAAAGAAGGATGATTATGCAATTTTATCGCTCCCGTAAAGAAGACAAAATTTATGCTTTTGCCGGTGCTGCCGGACTTCCTGTGGAAGATAAGCCGTGTGAAGAACTCACTGCCAATACAGTCGATGCAGCAAAGGAAAAGCATGTTCCCGTCATTGAAAAAAGCGGAAATCTCGTAACGGTTAAAGTCGGTTCCGTTGCTCATCCGATGACCAAAGAACATTACATTACATTCATTGCAATTGAAACAAAGGAAGGTATTCAGATCAAGACTCTTCAGCCGGAAAATCAGCCGGAAGCCATTTTTGCTTTAGCTGACGGCGATGAGATTCTTGCTGCTTACGCTTACTGCAACCTCCACGGATTGTGGAAAGCAGAAGCCTAATTTCTTACCAACGGAAACTGTCCGGATAAATCATCCGGGCAGTTTTTATGTACTCTTTTAAATTTTCTGTCGAAATGCGCAGCAGCCAAAAGCAGCGAGGTCTGAATCCCATGAAATAATTCATGGAGTCCGAACCTCGCTGCTTTTTATTTTCTGTTTCTAAAAGCTATTTCAAAATAACCAAAACGCCCCGTCCCTGCGGCTTTATTCTATTTTCGCCGCCAGTTCATCCCATTTTTGATATAGGCTTTCCAGCTTCTTTTTGGTCTTTTCATATTCCTCAGCCAGGGAAGCATAATCATCGGGACTCATACTCATCTGTGCTGTATACATCTTAAGAGTCGCTTCCAGCCGGCCGATTTCCATTTCCGTATGATCCAGCTTTTCCTGATCTCCCAGAGAAATTTCCTTTTTTTCTTCATGGCTCCCCTGGTATACAGCCTTTTCTTCTTTCTTTTCCTCCGGTATGATTCCTCCCCGGTCTTTCTCAAATTCCTCCAGGTCCTTTTTCTTTTCCTTGTAGTAGCTGTAATTGCCCAAGTACTCCGTAAGCTTCCCGTTTTCCATTTCCAGAATCCGTGTTGCCACCTTGTCCAGGAAATAGCGGTCATGAGAAACAATCAGTGCTGTCCCGCCGAAAGCCAGAATTGCCTCTTCCATGATTTCCCGGGTAGGAATATCCAGATGATTGGTCGGTTCGTCCAGGATCAGGAAATTTGGTTTTTCCAGAAACAGACACAGCAGAGAAAGCCTTGCCTTTTCACCGCCGGACAGGCGGGATACTTCCTTAAATACTTCATCTCCCCGGAAAAGGAACATGCCCAGCACATTCCGGGCCTCTTTTTCTCCGTAGTTAAAGCTGTTCCTGATTTCATCCAGAACTGTCAGCTCCGGATGAAGCCTTTCCTGCTCCTGGGAATAGTATCCCATTTTCACATTGTTCCCGAGCTGGATAATCCCCTGATCAGGCAGTTTATCCCCGGTAATGAGCTTAATCAGCGTAGTTTTTCCGGCCCCGTTCGGTCCGATCAGGCCCACGGTCTCTCCCCGGCGGATATGCAGGGAAAGCTCGGGGAAAATCTGATGGTCTCCGTAAGAAGCCTTCACACGGAGCACATCCAGCACCTTATCTGCATAAGGCGCCGGCGGCTCGAAGTGGAAGTTCAGCCGGGCCTGATGTACCGGTTTTTCCAGACGAACCAACCGGTTCAGCTGAGACTGTCTTCCCCGTGCCTGCTTTGCCTTAATCCCTGCCTTGTATCGGCGGATATATTCCTCTGTCTCCCGGATATGCTCCTGCTGCTTTTCATAAGCCTTCTCATAGGCCCTGTCCTGATTGGTCTTTGTCTCCAGATACCGGGAATACCCGCCCCGGAAGGACCGGCAGTGATGGTTTTCCAGATCAAGAATGCCTGTAGCCGCCGCATCGAGGAAATAGCGGTCATGGGAAATCATCAGGACGCCGCCCTTGTAGGAACGGAGATATTCTTCCAGCCATTCCAGCATTCCCATATCCAGATGGTTCGTCGGTTCATCCAGAAGAAGAATATCCGGATGGCGCACGAAAGCTGCGGCCAGATTGATTCGCACCTTTTGTCCGCCGGAGAACGAATGGATATCCCGATCCCAATCCGCCTCTGTAAAGCCCAGTCCTCTGAGAATTTTCCGGGTATTCGTTTCATAATCATACCCGCCGAGGAATTCAAACCGCGCTTCCGCCCTGCCGTACTGCTGAATCAGTTCCTCGTCATCCTGCCGTGTCTGCAGCTCTTCCGTAAGCTTTTTTATTTTATCCTTATAATATAGTACATCCCTCCAGGCATATTCCATTTCCTCCCGGATAGTGCCGGAGGTATAGTTGAAATCCTGCCGGAGATACCCCAGGACAGCGCCGTCGCTGACCTTGACAGAGCCTTTGTCATATTCTTCCGTGCCCATGATGCATCGGAGAAGCGTGGTTTTTCCGGCTCCGTTTGCTCCGACCAGACCGATTCTTTCCCCGCTTTTGACTTCGAAGGACACATCCTCAAATACGGTTTTGATACCGAAACTTTTGGAAAGTCCGCTGATTTTCAGTGTTGCCATAATTGAATATTTCCGTTCCCTTCTCTTATTGTCTGTCCGGAATAATATCCGCTTTAATAATGATTACGATTTCCGATTCCTCCGTTCCGCGGCTTCTGCTCTGGAAAAGCTTCCCCAAAATCGGAATATCTCCCAGAATCGGCACCTTGCGGAAAGTATCGGTATCTTCCTTATCAATCAGACCGCCGATGGTCAGCATATCTCCCGAAAGGAGACGTACATTCGTATTGGCCGACCGCGTAATAATCCGATACGCTTTCATTTCCGGAACCAGGTAAGGCGTTGAAACCTCCGCATGAATGTCTGCCGTAATTTCATCGTCTGCTGAAATAATCGGCGTATAAGTCAGCTTGATTCCCGCATCCCTGTATTCCGTAGCCGTCGTCTTGACGCCGTTTTCCATATGCTCTACCACGACAGGAATCCGGCTGCCGATCAGGATTTCCGCCTTTTTCCCATTCATCGTCACCACATTCGGCTTGGCCAGTACCCGCGCTTTTCCTTCACTCATCAATGCATTCAGCTTTGCCTGAAAAAAGAAAGTATAGGGATGGCCTGATACCGAACGCCCGTAGGAAATCCCGGCATATCCGTCAGGAATATCTACATCCCAGCCGTTATGCTCAATCGACCGGATTCGCGGATTTCCGTCTTCATCATACTGGATATTTCCCGTATCATCCGTGACATACCTCTGCTCACTCCAACTGTCCCGGCTGTAGTCGGCACTGCCGGTGAGACTTTTGAAATCCCAATCAATGCCCAGATCCTTTGCATAGGATTTATTGACTGCAATGACTTCCGCTTCCACCTTGACCTGCTTTTCCGGAACATCCAGGAGCCGGATCAGCCGGTCGGCCTGCATCAATTCCATAGGGCTTCCGCTGAGAAGAACGGTATTGGAGGAAGCGCTGTAGGTCACCTTTCCGCTGCTGAGGATATTTTTCAGCCCCTCCGAAACCTCCTTCGCATTTCCGTAGGACAGGCGATAGGACTTTATCTCTGCTGCAGCATTTTTCTCTGCATTATGCGAAAAAATAACCATGGTGGAGCCTTCCATACGTTCCACCAGGCCGCAGGCTGCCAGGACGGAATACAGAGCCTCATCGGCCGGCACATTTTCCAGACTGGCCGTAACCGATTCCCTGATTTCTCCGGAAAAGACCACATTCTTCCCGGTCAGCTCTGCCAGCGAACGAATAACCTCTGCTGCAGGAGCCTCTGTCACGTGAAGCGACAAGTCCCCTTTTGGCACCATTTCTTCTTTCTCCGGCTTTTTTCCGGCCGTTTTTTTCGGCATCGGCGTCTGCTTTTCTTCCGCTAAGGTTCTTTCGACCGTAGCATGAACCGATTCTGTCCGGTCGAGTACATGATTCTCTGCCGCCAGGCAGGGCATTCCCGTCAAGCAGAATACTGCAAAAAGAGCTGCTGCACTGTACTTCACCGATCTGTTACGGTTACGGTGCCGGAATCGGACTCCAGTACAGCCCGATTTTCTCCGATTTCCGAAATAGTCCATGGTCCCAGATGCTCCCCTTCACTCACTGTTTTCACTTTGCCGTTCCATTCGAGCATTGCCCGCCGCTTTCCCTGGAAGGAAAGCGTTCCCTTCAGCCGTGGAAGCGTACTTTCTCCGGCTCCGGTATCCGTTTTTCCGGTCGAAGATGATGGGCTTTCTGATTTCTGACGGCTCTGTGAAAGATTCTTCTTCATCTCTTCATCGATTTTGGCAATTCCCTCTGCATGAAAAGGATCCCGCAAAGGCTTTCCCCGCAGATGGGAGGTCGCATCATAGCGGCGAATCGGAGAAGACAAATCTTCTTCATCGGGCTCCTCCTGTATTTCCGGAATTTCATTCTGCGGCTCCGGAAATACAGAAAGCGCTGTTCCTCCGCCGAAAAATCCCCAGAGGGACAATCCAAGGGCCAGCATACCTCCGGCCAAAGCCCATTTTTTCTGTATTGCCATCCTGCCTCCCGATTTTTCCCGGACAATCAAATATCCCGGCTGTAAAAACAGACGGGATATTTAAGGGCTGCCGGCAGCCCGTTTCCTTAAAATCTGAAATCCTTCGGCTGAATCATAAACCGGGTGGAATGTTCAACATCATCATAACGGAGCCATGCAAAAGCAGAATGCATATCCCGATAATACGTCCAGTATCTGTGCGTCAGGCGGCCGTCTGCCGTATCGACTTCCCAGGCCAGGCTGAACGCATCATTATGCGTCAGCTGCTGATAGAATCCGAAATCCAACGGCTTATCGCTGCTGTACGTATCATATTCATACGGAGTTTCCCCCTTCATGTCTCTGTCCGTATAGTAGATCCATGCATTGGTTCCCCCGTAATGACCGGAAAGCCCCAGCTGGTAATAACCGTTCCGGCGGATATGGGATCCGTCCAGCATCTTATATCCGTAGTAATCCTTTGCATACCCGGCTTTCCAGTTAAACTGCAGGAATTGCCCCAGCCTAAACGGATCGGAAGAGATATACAAATCATACCCCTTGTAGCTTCCCTTGATGCTCCGGCCGCTGCGGTTTTCATCCCAATACCCGATTTCTCCGGAAGCTCCTACATAGAACGGCGTATTTCCCAGGTAATAATTCCGGGTATTGTATTCAAAGGACGGTCTTTTCTTTACCCAGATACCGCCGTCATCATTGGTGGAAGACTCCTCTTCTGCATAATGGAAAAGAAAAGTTCCTTCACCGGTGCGGTACCGAAGACCGATATCCGGTTTATATCCTACCTTTGTATACCAGCGATTCTTCATATACCAGGTAAAATCCGGATTTTTATTGATCGGAACAATCAGGGAATTCGACAGAGAAAAGCCATTGTCACTATCGAATCCCGGACGCGGAATCAGCGTCCACGGACTGACATCCCCTTCATTATTCCGCAGAGAACCGGAATAACTCGGGAGGGTAATCAGCGTAGTATTTTTGGCTTTAAGCTGCACATTGTATGCGGTGTAATGATCCCCCGGATAGATCTCAATAGAATCCGCTTCAATCCGGTAATCCGGAACCTTTGCCACCGCATGGCGTGTTGTCATGTAGCCTTTTTCTACAACCACCCGGTTTTCTTCCCGGTCATAGGTGCCGTTGCTGCCCTGGAAATAGTACAGCCCGGATTCCCAGCCCCTGATGTTGTCGAAATGTCCTACATTCATTCCTGCATCATAATCCGCCCGATCAGCTTTTACTGCAGTCGTCGGATTTGTCCACCGGATTTCTCCGGGAGCCACATATCGTTTCACGATAGTATTCCCATAAAGATATTCTGTAGAGTACGTATCCATCATATGGCGGATAATCACCCGGCCCTGCAGATTCACATCGCCTGTAGTCTGATTGACATGCATCCGGTCAGCTGTTACCGTCATGGGATTATCTGCGGAAATACTGTTGTCGATTTTTCCGTCCTTGTCTTTTTTCCCCTTCTGCTGTTCCTTCCGGGCTTTGCCCCCGGAAGAAGCATAAGTTTCATCCCGGTCTCCTCCCGAGAAAGACTCTCCGGCATTGTACGCAGGACGCAGAACCCCGTTATTCACAGACATTACCAAACCCGGTTCCGGTTCGGACGGCATCTCTATTTCCCTGTTCTGCTGCAATCCGGAGGAAGCTGCCGCACCCTCTTCCTCCGCGGCCTGTACGGGAAGGAAGAAAATCCCTGCCGCCATGCCGGCCAGCAAATATTGCCTGTATTTCTTATTCATGTCTTACAATGACCACCGATGTATCCTGGCTGTCTGCCTGTTCCGCAGCAGCCGATTCTGTTTTGACATCGCCCTTTTCTCTTACATTTTCAAGCTCTGCCTTGGCATCTTCATTCATATTCTCCGCCGGCGCTTCCGCTGCGGATTCTGCCTTTTCCTTCGGTGTTTCTGCTGCGGATTCCGCTGCTGTCTTCGGAGCCTCTGCTGTTTCCTGTACTGCGTCTGCAGAAGCATTTTCTCTCTTGATCCGGCTGCGGAGCGTAATTGTCGGTGCCCCGTCGGTCAGCTCGATTCCCTTGGTCTGTACAGCCTGCTGCGTCTGGATATACAGCGGTGTTCCTGCCGGCATCTCCACATCTTTGCCCTTAACAAAAATACCGCCTACCAGCCCGAGCGGTCCCAGTGCCAGGGCCCCGATAGCAGAAGCCCCTACAGCCGCTGCTTCCATCTTGATTTTCTCCTTTGATTCCGGTCCCAGAACCGTCGGAATTGCTTCATCATCGACAGAGAATACCTGGTCAAAGGAAATATCCAATGTACCGCTCCGGCCAAAGCTCTGCGGGCGGCTCACCTTCGTGACCACACCGCTTCCCTGAGCGCCTTTCGGCAGTACCAGTACATCTCCTACCATGACATCCTCAGCTACCGTGAAATGGACATCATCCCCGACCTGATTCGTTTTGCTGCTTACATCCTCATTCAGAGAAATCTTAAATACCGTATCTGCCGGAAGCTCGACAGCCTTCATTTCGAAATGCTGATCGCCGTATACGGATTTTTCCAGTCCGGCAATGCGGGAATCCAGCGCCCCCTTCTTTTCCTGACCATATACCAGTGTTTCCAGCTCGCCGATTCTCGTGTTCAGTGCATCCTGACGGATTTCATCGGACAGATAATATTCCAGTGCATTGGTTCTGGTATACATAGACGGCGCCGTATCACTGACTCCCTTGACAACATCCGTATACAGATTGTCCACCCGGGCATCCAGCCCGTTGGCTG
>ULSJ01013685.1_pt1 | contig 41797 bp, 31 predicted proteins | sample 1956291 | NCBI WGS metagenome assembly ULSJ01 (sample SAMEA4835705, study PRJEB28245) | human gut metagenome | biome: gut microbiome; material: fecal sample | place: Denmark | collected 2008 | reverse complement strand
CCGTTTTTCCGCCTGCAGCCAGCACCGTCACCGAGGCGCCTTCCTTTTCCCAGGCCTCCCGGAGGTCATCCCCTTCGGGAGAAATTCCTTCGTGCTTCATCCAGTTCGGACTGCCCAGAAGGACCCGCTGTCCGTTCCAGACGCCTTCCACGCCCTTCCCCGGGAGAGTGCGGATATCCGTTACTTCCTGCTTTTCTCCCTCTGCGGAAAAGGCAAAGAGGGTTCTCGCAATGGGATGGCCGGAGGTTTCCTCCAGCGCCCGCACCAGCCCAAGTGCAATTTCCTTCGGCAGGGAAACATATTTCTCATGGACCACGGAAAGCTCTCCCTTTGTGAGCGTTCCCGTCTTGTCAAAGACCATGGTCTTTACCCGGCCCAGTCCCTCCAGATCGGCAGCGGAGCGGAAAAGGATGCCCTTCTTTGCTCCCAGTCCGGAGCCCACCATGACCGCCGTAGGTGTTGCCAGCCCCAGCGCGCACGGGCAGGCCACCACCAGGACGGCGCAGGCATGGATCAGCGCCTGGCGGAGGCTGTCCTCGGCAGACAGGAAGTACCAGAGCAGACCCGTGACAGCGGCCGCCGCCACCACAACAGGAACAAAGACGCCGGAAATGCGGTCGGCCAGACGCTGTACGGGCGCCTTGGAATTCTGTGCATTTTCCACGACCGCCACGATCTGCGCCAGCATCGTATCCCGTCCCACCTTTTCCGCCTGCATGCGGAAGGAGCCGAGACAGTTTACCGTAGCGCCGATGACGGAATCGCCGGGCTTTTTGTCCACAGGAAGGCTTTCCCCGGTCACCATGGATTCATCCACGGCGGATTCCCCTTCCAGGATTTTCCCGTCGGCAGGGACCTTTTCCCCTGCCTTCACCAGGAGGACATCCCCTTCCATGATGTACTTGGCCGGCTTATCCTCAAACTCCGTGCCGTTCCACACATGGGCCGTATCGGGCGCCAGATCCAGCAGCTCCCGGATGGCGGAGCCGGTCTTCCGCTTGGCCCTTCCCTCGAGCCATTTCCCGAAAAGGATGAACATGATCAGGCCTGCCGAGGTTTCAAAATACACATAGGGCCCGCCGCTGAAATATTCATAGAGCGAGTAAAAATACGCCACGGAGGTGCCCATGGCAACCAGCACGTCCATATTGAGCCCGCCGGAGCGGATGGACTGATAAGCCCCCCTGTAGTAGACCATCCCCGGTCCGAACTGGGAAATCGTAGCCAGCACCAGCTGTGCCGTCAGGGGCAGATGCACGGGAAGCCCCGCTATGGAAAGAATCATGGAAAACGTCATGGGAAGGGCCAGCACGGCTGCCGCCAGGAAGAGGAGCAGCTTCTTCCTTTCCTCCCGCGCTTCCGCCTCCGCCGGGTCTGCCGTGGCCGATGCCCCGAAGCCCAGCCGGGTGATCCGTTCGATGAGGTCCTTCTCCGAAACCTGTGCAGGGTCATATACAAATTCTCCCCGTCCGGTAATCAGGTTCACCGCTGCGGAATCAACCCCTTTCATCCGCCCGGTCACCTTTTCAATGCGCTGTACGCACGCGGCGCAGTGCATCCCGGAAATGGTCAGTACACTTTTCTTCATAATCCCTCTCTTTCTCCGGACTGCCGTCCTTCCGAATATATTCTCATCTTTCGGTTCCCCAAAAGAAATTTTATGGTATTCTTCTTCCCCATTGTACTCCTTTTTCCTGCCGGGGAAAAGTCACAAAAAATCCGCAGAAGCGGGCAGGCACTTTTTCGGAATGCCCGCCTTTTTCTGCGGAATCTTTTCTGTCTGTGCGGAAATCCGCATCAGCCGATATCCTTATGATTTTCGGGGTCAATTTCTCTCAGGATATTCTCCAGCACCTCTTCCTCGGTGCCCCGGTTGGGAATGATCCGGTCTGCCGACTGCCGGTACAGGGAAATCCGCTCCTCATAGAGCGTATACACCTTTTCCGGCCCTTCCCGGAGGAGGGGTCTCTTTTCCACTTCCACATCGGAAACGATGTCGTCCGGGTCCCGGTCCAGAAAAAGGACCGTCCCGGTTTTCCGGAGATGCTCCATATTGACCGGCCGCTTGATGACGCCGCCGCCGGTGGCGATGATGAGGCCTTCCTTTCCGGAAAGCTCCCGGATGATGTCCTCCTCCACTTTGCGGAAGGCCTCCTCGCTTTCCGCAAAAAGATCCCCGATGGTGCGGCCGCTCCGCTCCTCCAGGTAATCATCGGCGTCGATGAAGGGGCGGTGCAGGATTTCCGCCAGTTTCCTGCCGAAGGTCGTCTTCCCGCTGCCGGGCATGCCGATCAGCACAATATTTTTCATGCTTCCATTTCCTCCGCGATTTCTCCCACGATGTCCGCGGGGATTTCCCGGCCCTGCCAGATTTCCTCCGCCGCAGCGGCCTGCATGACCAGCATGAACATGCCGTTTTCCCGGTCTCCCGAAGCATCCTGCAGGAGCTTTGTTTCCTTCGGGTTGTAGATGATGTCGATTACTTTTTCAAAGGAAGCGGTTTTTTCCGCCGAAAGGGGAGAAACGCCGGTCTTCGGGAACATGCCCACCGGAGTGGCATTCACCAGAAGATAGCCCGACGGGCTTTTTTCAAAGGAAGCGTAGTCGGTGACCGCGCACTTTCTGTCCCGGGCAAAGGCCGCAAAATCACGGTCCACATCTCCGGGATGACGGGAAACCACGGTGACAGACCGGGCGCCCCGGTCAAAAAGGCACTGTATGATGGCCCGGGAAGCGCCGCCGTGGCCGAGAACCGCCGTATCCCGGTCCCTCACATCCGCACCGATCCGGTCCAGCGTACGAGCAAAGCCGGTATAGTCCGTATTGTGCCCGATGAGCCTGCCGTCCCGCTTTTCAATGGTATTCACCGCGCCGATCCGCTCTGCCTCCCCGGATATTTCATCCAGAAAGGGCATGACCGTCCGCTTGTAGGGAATGGTCACATTCAGTCCGTCATAGCTGTCCAGCACCTGCCGGAAACGGTCATCAAAGCCCTCCTCCGGGATTTCAATCAGGTCATAGGTATCCGGGAGGGAAAGCTTCCGAAAAAGCTTTTCATGGATGGCCGGGGACAGGCTGTGCCCCAGCACCTTTCCGATCAGTCCGAGCTTCATGGCTTACCTCCTGTACGACGGGTAATTCCCGAGAATCTTGAAATAGGTGCACATGCCCTGCAGGCCCCGGAGCGTCTGTGCATTGGCCGGGTCCTTCAGAGAGCCCATTACATCAATGTGGAAGAAATATTCAAAGGGTTTGCCCTCCATGGGACGGGATTCCAGATGGGTCATGTTCATGCCGCCGTAGAAGAAATAGCCCAGCACATGGTACAGGGCGCCCGGCTCATGCTTTACGGAAATGACCAGCGTGATCTTGTCCGATTCCGGACGGATTTCCGGCTCTGCCGCAATGATGAAGAAGCGGGTGTAATTGGAATTGTTGAAGAAAATATTTTCAGCAAGCACGTCCAGTCCGTACAGGCGGGCTGCGGTCCGGCTGGCCACTGCCGCCTGGTTCTTCTTTCCGTCCTGGGCGACTCTTTCCGCCGAACGGGAGGTGGAAAAATACGGCACCTGCTTCCAGTCCCGGTGCTCCAGGAAGAACGGCCGGCACTGGGCAAAGCCCTGCGGATGGGAATAAACCGTGTCAATGTCCTCCAGCGTTGCGCCGGGAAGGCCGAGAAGATTCTGCTCCACCTTGACGATCTGTTCCCCCACGACTGCGCAGTCATGGCGCTGAATCAGGTCATAGACCTCCGTAATGCCTCCGGTGGAGGAATTTTCAATGGGAACCACGCCGTAATCAATGGTGCCGTCCTTCACCGCCCGGATGACATCCGTGAAAAGGGGGAAATAGGATTCCTCCCGGGGCACCTGGCCGAACTGCTGCTCCATGGCATCATACGTAAAGGAGCCCTTGGCTCCGTAGCAGCCTACCTTCAGTACTTTATTTTTCGGATTCATGCAAGAAGACCTCCCGTCATCAGTGTATCGAGCAGAACAAAAGCAAGTGCGTTTTCCGCAACGGGCACCGCCCGAAGCACAATGCACGGATCGTGCCGCCCGCCTACGGACAGCTCCGTATCCTTCTTTTCCTTCATATTGACCGTTCTCTGCCGCTGTCCGATGGACGGCGTGGGCTTCACCGCCAGGCGGAACAGGAGAGGATTGCCGTTCGTGATGCCTCCCAGAATGCCCCCGTTGTGATTTTCCGTAATCTCCGGCCCTTTTTCTCCCCATGCCATGGGATCATTCGCAGAGGAGCCGGTCATGCCGGCAATGCCGAAGCCGTCTCCGAATTCGATGCCCTTCACGGCGGGGACGGAAAACATCATGTGGGCGATTTCGCTTTCCGCAGAATCAAAGAAGGGGTCGCCCGCTCCCACAGGAAGCCCCTGGGCCATGCATTCGATGATGCCCCCGACAGAGTCTCCTTTTTCCCGGTATATCCGGATTTCCTCCTCCATGAGCTTCCCCTGCGCTTCTTCCAGCACAGGGATCTTCATGCTCCGGAGCGGAGCCAGCGTTTCCGCACTTTCCCCCATGGGCTGAAAGGAACGGTCCCGGATGCCGTGGATGGCCAGCACATGGGCTGCAATCCCGATGCCGGCCTGCTCCAGATACTGCCGCGCCACCGCACCGGCAAAATTCAGGGGCGCCGTGATCCGCCCGGAAAAATGGCCGCCTCCCCGGTAGTCATTGAATCCCCTGTATTTCACTCTTCCCGTGTAATCCGCATGGCCCGGACGCATGGTGTCCTTCAGGATGCTGTAATCGGAAGAGCGTTTGTTTTCGTTGCGGATTTCCATAGCCAGAGGCGCGCCGGTGGTTTTTCCCTCAAACATCCCGGACAGCACCTGAAAAGCGTCCTTTTCCTTCCGCGGCGTTGCCAGATCGGTATTGCCCGGGGCCCGGCGGGCCATTTCTTCCCGGACCCGATCCCAGTCCACCGCAAATCCCGGAGGCAGTCCGCCCATGACGCAGCCGATGCTTTCCCCATGGGACTCTCCGAAAATGGTCAGCTTCAATGCTCTGCCGAAAACATTTCCCATTCTTCTGTACTCCTTTTTTCCAATCCGTCCCCGGCAGAGTTCTGCCGGAAAACGGTCCCTTCTGTATTCCTATATTCCGGTGAGGCTCCCCGGAGCTGCTGCCTGAAAATCCTCCCAGAAACGGGGATAGGATTTCCGCACGGCCTCCGCCCCTTCTATCACCAGGCTGCCCGTGCACTTTGCCGACACTGCCGCCAGCGCCATGGCAATCCGGTGGTCATTCCAGGAATCCACCGTCCCGCCGGAAAGGCTTTCCTTCCCCCGGATGATGAGCCCGTCCGCTCTTTCCTCAATGTCTGCGCCGAGCTTTTTCAGCTCCGCCGTCATGGCGTGCAGCCGGTCGCATTCCTTGAGGCGCACCCGGGCCGCGCGGATGATTTCCGTCGTGCCCTCGCTCACCGCCGCCAGCGCCGCCAGAACGGGCACCAGATCGGGCACATTCTCCGCATCGATCACCGTGCCGCGGGTCGCGCTCTTTTCCGCCGTGACCGTATCTCCGTCCCGGCGGATGCTTCCGCCCATTTTCCGGAGAATCTCCACGATTTCCCGGTCCCCCTGCCGGGATGACGGGGACAGCCCTTCCAGAGTCATTTTTCCGCCCGTGAGCGCTGCCGCCAGCCAGAAAGCGGCCTGCGAATAGTCGCCCTCTACGGAAAAATCGCCGGCCCGGTAAGTCTGCCCGCCGGGAATGGCAAAAACGCCCTTTTCCGGCGTGCCGATTGCAATGCCGTGCCGGGTCAGGGTGTCCACGGTCATATCCACATACCCCTCCGATTCAAGGGGCGTGGTGCTCCGCAGCACGGAATCCCCCTCCGCCAGAGGCAGGGCAAAGAGAAGGCCCGTGAAAAACTGGGAGCTTACATTGCCGGGAAGCGCATAGTCTCCGCCCCGGAGCATTCCCGCCACAGTCAGGGGAAGTCCCCCCTCTGTCCTGCAGGAAATCTGCTTTTCCTTAAAGAGATCCAGGTACGGCGTAAGCGGCCGGGAGGGCAGCTTGCCGTGTCCCGTATAGGTCACTTCATTTCCAGAAACAAGCCCGATGGGAATGAGGAAGCGGAGCGTCGACCCCGATTCTCCCGCATCGGCCGAAACAGCCTTTCCCTGCGGGGCCAGCCCGCCCCGGACGAGAATGGTTTCCGTGCCGTCCGGATTTTTTTTCATTTCAAAGCCTGCTCCCAGCAGGGTCAGGATGGAAACCGTAGCCCGAATATCCTCAGAGGGAGATACGCCGGACACCCGGGACTGTCCCGGCGCCAGCGCCGCCGCAATCAGTTCCCGGTGGGTCATGGATTTGGAGGAGGGCACCCGCAGACTTCCCCCGAACCGGGGCGCCGTAATCTGTACTTTCATGGGAACCTCCTTATTCCGTGACGATGTAATGGGGCAGGTCCCGGGTTTCTACCGGAAGCAGCTCCGCCTTTCCGATCTGCTGCAGCGCAATCAGGGTGATCCTGCTGCCCCTTCTCTTTTTATCCTGCATGATGGACGGAATCAGCTCCTCAGCGGGCACATGAATTCCCGTAGGGAGATGCAGCTTCTGGAGCACCTGCCGCAGCCGGCGGGCACTGCCCTTTTCCGTAATGCCCAGCTGCTCTGTCCGTTCCGTAATCACGCACATGCCGATGGCCACCCCTTCCCCGTGGGTATAGGTGGAATAGCCGAAATATTTTTCCACCGCATGGCCTACGGTATGGCCGAAATTCAGAATCTGCCGGAGCCCGTTGTCGAATTCGTCCGCCTCGACCACCCGGGCCTTCTGGAGGACGCTCCGGAGGATGATTTCTTCCATATGGTCCTCCAGATCCTGCCCGGTTTCGATGCGCTCAAACAGCTCGAAAAGCTCCTCGTCGCCGATGCAGCCGTACTTCACGGCCTCTGCCAGTCCGTCATGGACATACCGCGCGGGAAGCGTTTTCAGCAGATCCGGGTCGATGAAAACCCCTTTCGGCTGGTAAAATGCACCGGCCAGATTCTTGCCGCCCGGCAGATCAATGGCCACCTTTCCGCCTACGGAGCTGTCGATCTGGGCCAGAATGCTTGTCGGAACCTGGAAGAAATCAATGCCCCGCATATAGGTAGCCGCCGCAAAGCCCCCCAGATCTCCGGGCACACCGCCGGACAGCGTCACCAGCGCATCGCTCCGGCTCATGCCGAATTCACACAGCGCATCATACACACCGGCCAGGATATGGATGTTCTTGCTCTCCTCTCCGGCGGGAATGGCAATGATCTTTGCCTCGAAGCCTGCCTTTTCCAGCGACTTCCGCGCTCTTTCCCCGTACAGGGGCTCCACATGATCATCGGTGATGACCGCAATCTTTTCCGCCTTTGTGAGCGGACGGAGCCGGTCACCGAGCGTGTCCAGAAGTCCTCTCTCGATGACGATTTTATAGGAATCCTTTTCCAGGTTGACCTTCACTTCAGCTGCCATGGGTTATTCCTCTCTTCCTTTCTCCTGCCTTTTCCAGGAAACGGGTCATTCCCTCCCGGTCCTCTTTTTCTATATATCCTTTAATTTCTCCGATGGCCTTTTCAAACCGGGTGATTTCCTCCAGAAGCTTTTCCCGGTTGGACAGGAAAAGAGACGTCCAGAGCTTTCCGTTGATATCCGCCACCCGGGTTTCATCCCGGAAAGAGCCGCCGGTGAAATACTTCGTTTCTTCCGTGAAGGAATCACTGTTGATGAGCGATGCGGCAATCACATGGGTCAGATCGCTCGTATACGCCACGGCCCGGTCATGTTCCTCGGCAGTCACGACCCGTACGGAGGCACAGCCCAGCGCTTCCGCCATGCGCTTCACCGCTTCCATTCCTTCCCCGCTGTTTTCCTCCCGGATCAGAAGGTAATTGGCTCCGTCAAAGATGGACGGGTCTGCCTGCGCAAGCCCCGCGCCCTCCCGGCCGCACATGGGATGGCCCGATACAAAGGTCATGCCCGGCGGCAGAACCTCGCGGAGCCTTTCGGAAAATCCGTTTTTCACCCCCGCAATATCCGTCAGAACGGCCTTCGGGGAAAGGAGCGCCGCCCTGTCCCGCAGAAACGCCAGTGTTGCCTCGGCCGGAGTGGAGAAAATAACAATTTCCGCTTCCCGGAGATCTTCCTCCCGGTCCGAGGCGATGATGCCCCTCTCCAGCGCTTCCTTACAGGCCGACTTTGTCCGGTTCCAGCCGATCACTCTTACGCCGAGCTCTGTGAGCCGGGCCGCAAAGGACCCGCCCATCAGTCCCAGTCCGATAACCGCTGCAGTATGTATAAAGTGTGATTCCATAAAACTCCCAACCTGCTCTCCTGCTGTAATTTCCGTTTTTTTCGGATGTTTTCATTGTAACGAAAAAGGGTAAAAGAGACAATCCCGGCCGGGCGGAGAAACCGCGCATCCGCCGCACGCCGCATCCCGCCGGCAGCCCCCTTTTCCGTTTCTTCTCCTATATTTCCCTTCCTACAATCGGCGCCAGCGCTCTCAGTTTTTCCATCATGCGGTCAAAGGCCTCCGGCGTGATGGATTCCGCTCCGTCGCACCAGGCGTTTTCCGGATCGGGATGGACCTCGCACATGATGCCGTCCGCCCCGGCTGCCACGGCCGCCATGGCCATGGATTCCACCATCCACCGTTTCCCCGTGGCGTGGCTCGGGTCCACGATGACCGGGAGATGGCTCATGCGCTTCACTGCCGCCACCGCAGACAGGTCCAGCGTATTTCTTGTCGCCTTCTCAAAGGTGCGGATGCCCCGTTCACAGAGGATGACATTGTGGTTTCCTTCACTCATGATGTATTCTGCGCTCATGAGCCATTCCTCGATGGTGGCCGACATGCCCCGCTTCAGCAGCACCGGCACATTCAGGCGCCCCACCGCCTTGAGCAGGTCGAAATTCTGCATATTCCGCGCTCCGATCTGGATGAGGTCCACCCGCTTTTCCAGGAAAAGGCCGATTTTGTCGGCGCTCATCAGCTCCGTCACCACCGGGAGATCCGCCTCCGCCGCAGCGGATACGAGCAGGTCCAGCCCCTTTTCTCCCAGTCCCTGGAAAGAGTAGGGACTCGTCCGCGGCTTGAAGGCACCGCCCCGCAGGAACGACGCACCGGATTTCTTCACCGCCGCCGAGACGGTCCTCATCTGCTCCCGGGTCTCGATGGAGCACGGCCCGGCCATGATTGCCAGCTTCTTCCCGCCGATTTTCACCCCGCGGATATCCACCACCGTATCGGCCGGATGGAACGAACGGGATGCCCGCTTGTACGGTTCCTGTACCCGCATGACCTTTTCCACCCATTCATTGCCGAGGAAATCCCTTTCATCCAGTCCCGACGTATCTCCTACCAGTCCCAGCACGACCTTCATGGAGCCCCGGCTCCGGTCGATCTGGAATCCCTTCTCCCGCAGCGCTTCCTCCAGTCTTTCCACTTCCGCATGCGGTGCATTTTCTTTCATGACGATAATCATACTGTTCCTCCTTTGGGGTCTTCCCCCGCTTCCTTCCTGCTGACTCTCTTCCGGAAAAAGAAAAGGGACAGGCTCCTGAGCCTGTCCCTCTGAGATGACTTTCTTCTACCTCATAGAAAGATTTTCCCGCCCACGAGCATACGCCAAAAAGCCCCAGCCGTAATAATAGGCTGCGGTAAAGACTGCATATGCATTTGCCGTGAGCAGATGCCGTTCCATAAAAATCTCTCCTTTTCCGAAATTATCCACAGTATAGGCCTCCCGGGAGGAAAAGTCAACCGGCAGCTTTTCTTTCGCCGGCGCCCGTCCCTTACCGCACTGCGGCGCATCATGTATAATAGGAAGAGAACATTTCCAGAAAAGGGGGCATCATTATGGACAAAATTCACATCAGCCTGGGACCGGATTCCTACGACATCTTTATTGCCAACGGCCTCACCCGTTCGGCAGGAAACCTGATCCGGGACATCGCACCGGCCGCAAAGAAAGCAGCCATCATCACGGAATATCCTGTCAATGAACTGTACGGAGGGAACCTGATCAAATCCCTGAAGGATGCAGGCATCGACGGACGTCTCCTGGTCGTGCCTGCAGAGGAAAAGAACCGCACCCTCAAGGTAGCGGGTTCCCTCTATTCCGCCCTGGTGGAAATGAATCTGGAATCCAATGATATCCTCATCGCCCTCGGCGGACGGGTGGTGGGCGACCTGACCGGCTTCACCGCCGCCACCTACCACAGAGGCATTTCCTATTTCCAGTTCCCCACCTCCGTGCTGTCTCAGATCGGCAGCTCCATCGGCGGAAAGATTACCCTGGACATTCCTGCGGGAAAGAGCGTCATCGGCCTTTTCTACCAGCCGAAGGCGGTCTTCATCGACCCGGGCATGGTGCGCACCCTGCCGCGGCGCTTCTTCCGCAACGGCATGGGCGAAGCGGTCAAGCTGGGCTGTGTCGCCGATAAGGAACTCTTCGGCCTCTTTGAAAAGGCCGCTTCCGATTCGGACCTCATCCAGCAGCTGCCGGAAATCATCCGCCGCTGCGCCGCCATCAAAGCCCATTATGTGGAAAAGGACCCCCTCTCCCGGGGCGACCGGCGCATCCTCGACTTCGGCCATACCATCGGCGGCGCCATCGAACGGCGCTACCGCTATGACAATGAAAAAATCACCCACGGGGAAGCCACCGCCGTCGGCATGTACCTCATCACCAAGCGGAGCGAGATCCTGGGCCTTACGGAGGCCGGCACGGCAGAGCGGCTGAAATACGTCCTCCAGTCTCTGTCCCTCCCGATTTTCACGGAGATTCCCCGGGAAAAGCTTCTCCTGTCCATGCAGCAGGACAAGAAAATTCACGGAGACTCCATCACTCTTACACTGATCCGCCGCATCGGGGAAGGCTTCACCACGGAAATTCCGCTGGAAAAGCTGCCGGAATACATCCGCACCGAATAAAAATATCCGGAGAGCCTCTGCTTCGGCAGAGGTTCTTTTTTTGCAGGGAAAGGAAACATAAGCATCTTTTACGAAACTGTAAATGTAAAGATTAACCCTGCGCTCCAATTTTTGAAATTTATTTAGAAAACGAAGCATTCATACCAGTATCAATGGTTTATTGTATAATAGGCATATATTAAATAAAAATAAAATGTCTAAATAAATTTATGATGAGCACTTATTAAAAATCTATTAGCCTTAATTGGACAGATATATGTATTGAATCTATATTATAAAATACATTTATTTGTATAAGCAAAGGAGATTAATCACGATGCCCCCAAAAAGAAAATCAAAGCTTATTAGCGAAAAGGATTTACAAAAAATTCGCGAAATAGATGCATATGATCATTCAAACAAAAAGAGATCAAATAATCCGCCTATCGGAATTGCCAAATATGATCGAATTGTGGAAAATATGACAAAATATCAGTATGATCCTCATATTGATCCCTCATTACAATGGGCCGGTAAAGCAGAAGGATTATCTTTTGAAGTTCCTGCATCTTCGATACATATTCATGAATCAATCAAGCCATCAAAGATTTTGCGATCTGTACAAACTATAGGTGATGATCAAGAATCTGCAGAAATGAATTTATTTTGGGAAGACGAGCGTTTCTCAGATCCACTAGAAAAACAACGTCGACGCAGAGATGCCTTGGAATTTTATAAGCATGGCATAGATTGGACAAATCGGCTAATAGCTGGGGATAGCCTAATTATCATGAATTCTCTTTTGGAAAAAGAAGGTTTAGCTGGTCAAGTTCAAATGTGCTATATCGATCCTCCCTATGGAATTAAGTATGGCTCTAATTTTCAACCATTTATAAATAAAAAAGAAGTTAAGGATAAAAATGATGCGGATTTATCTCAAGAGCCAGAAATGATCACTGCCTTTAGAGATACTTGGGAATTAGGGATTCACTCATACCTTACTTATTTAAGGAATAGATTATTGCTTGTTAAAAAACTATTGCAAGAATCTGGCAGCGTTTTTATCCAAATAAGTAATGAAAATATACATCATGTTATGGAACTATGTGATGAAATTTTTGATCATAAAAATTTCATAAGCATAATCACTATTCGTAAAACTGGATCCACTAGCAGCAATACATTAGATTCTTCAAGTGATTATATTTTATGGTATGCAAAACATAAACCAGCGATTAAATACCATAATCTTTTTATAAGTAAAACTGTTTCCAAAAGTGGACTTTCTAATTATAGTAACCTTTTATTTCCTGATGGTTCCTCCCGAACTCTTACAAAAGAAGAAAAAGAAAATCCGTACTTAATTCCTCATAATGCAAAACTTTTCGGTCTTCATTCTCTGACTAGTAATGGATCAGCTTCCACAAATCAAACATATTTTTTTGAAGGGCAAAATTTCACTCCCGGTCCTAATCAACATTGGAAAACCACATGTCCAAATGGCCTAGATAATTTAAAAAAAGCAGGTCGCTTAGGAGCAACTAAAAAGAGACTAGGATATATAAGATTTTTTGATGATTTTCCTTATGTTTCTCTTGATAACAACTGGGATGATACGCGCGGCGATATGCAGATGATTTATGTTGTTCAAACCTCAGCTAAAATTATTCAACGTTGTATGCTGATGTGTACTGATCCTGACGATTTAGTCCTGGATATAACCTGCGGAAGCGGAACAACAGCTTATGTTGCCGAACAATGGGGCCGACGTTGGATTACTTGTGATACGTCACGCGTTGCTATAGAACTGACTAAAGAGCGATTAATGACTGCAACTTTTGATTATTATAAATTAGCTCAACCAGATCAAGGAGTTTCCAGTGGATTTATTTACAAGACCGTACCTCACATTACTTTAAAGTCAATAGCAAATAATGAGCCTCCTGAAATTGAAACATTGTATGATCAACCTGAAATAGACAAAACCAAAATACGAATTTCTGGTCCTTTCACTGTAGAATCCCTACCTGCCCCAGTTGTTAAACCTGTCGATGACATTTCAAATCATATGCAAGATGATGATTTGTCTACAAAGCAAAATGCATGGCGAACAGAACTTTTATCAACTGGTATTATTGGTAAATATGGAAATAAATTAGATTTTTCCCGTATTGAACCTCTAGAGGGCTCCACCTTTTTTCAAGCAGAAGGTGAAACGAAAGAGGATGTACCCAAACGTGCTATTATCTGCTTTGGTAGTGAAACCAAGGTCATGGATGCTCGGTATATAGATATGGCCCTTAATGAAGCGCAGAATATGCGTCCTACACCACAATATATTATTTTTGCCGCCTTCCAATTTGGGCCAGAAGCAGCGCAAATGGTGGATGATGTTGTATGGCCTGATGTAACTGTACTTAAAGTACAAATAAATACCGATTTAATGACGGATGATTTAAAGAAAAAACGTTCTTCTAACCAAAGTTTTTGGCTAGTAGGCCAACCAGATATAGAACTCATCAAAAACGGACGATCAAAGAATAAATATAAAGTCATTATTCATGGGTTTGATTATTACGATGTAAAAAAGGGAACAGTTATATCTGGTTCTACACGCAATATTTCAATGTGGATGTTAGATACTCATTATGACCCACTCAACTGTATAGAGCCAAGTCAAGTTTTCTTCCCCATGGAGGGAAAAAATGGTGGTTGGAATAAGCTTTCTAAAACATTAAAAGCAGAAATTAACCAGGATCTAATTCAAAAATACGCGGGGAATGAATCCCTATGGTTTACAGCCAATCCTAATTCAATGATTGCAGTAAAAATCATTGATGACCGTGGAATTGAAAGCCTTCGTGTATTGAAAGTAGGTGAAGACTGATGGCTGGAATTCATCAGCTTATTATTAATTCTGCATACCAAGAGCCCCGATCTCATTGGAAGTATGATATATCAACGCAACAATTCTATCAGGAGCCCGGTCGACGTCCTGCCGGATATATCATTGCTAATCAGGAACACAATGCCTATAACGATTTAGGGCGATTTATTGAATTACCTTTAGTTAATAAAATAAGGCCTCGTGTTAAAGCTTGGCGTGAAGCTGGATATCCAGGAATCACAGGAATAACAAAACGTTTGTTAGAACATTGGCATGATATAAATGCCAGGCAATATCAATTCTTTTTTTGTCAACTGGATGCCATAGAAACCCTTATATGGCTTTTAGAAGCTCCTGATACGGATAAGGTAGGAATTACTATCCCAAGCGATGGAGGAGGTTTCCGCCGCATTTGTACTAAAATGTGTACAGGAAGTGGTAAGACTACTGTTATGGCTATGCTTATTGCCTGGCAAATCTGCAATAAGGTTTCTTATCCACAAGACCGTCGCTTTACAAAGTATATTTTTGTTGTAGCACCAGGACTTACTGTTAAAAACCGTTTATCAGTTTTACAAACCGGAGGCATAGATAACTATTATTTCCAATTTAATATTGTTCCTACCGGAATGCTGGAATTATTGCGCCAAGGCGAAGTTAAAATTACCAATTGGCAATCTTTAGCTTGGGAAACACCAGAACAAATAGCAAAGAAAAAAAGTATAGATAAAAGAGGTGCCCTCAGCGATGAAGCTTATACACGAGAAGTATTAGGATCAATGTCTAAGGCGCACAATATTCTTGTCATTAATGATGAAGCACATCATGCATGGCGTAAAAATCCTGAAGTAAAAATTTCATTAAAAGGACAAGACAAACAAGAATATATTGACAATGAAGAACAAGCAACCATATGGATAAACGGTCTAGATCGTATTAACCGAACACGAAATATCATGTCCTGTTATGATTTTTCGGCAACTCCTTTCGCTCCTTCTGGTAAAAGGAATGCAGAAGAAGCTTTATTTGGATGGATAGTTAGTGATTTTGGTCTAAACGATGGAATAGAATCAGGATTAGTAAAAACACCGAGAGTAGTTGTCAGAGATGATGGAATTCCTGCCCATCAGGGAAATACCTATCGTTCTAAACTGTATCACATCTATTCCGATCCAACAGTAAAAGATGATATTAACCGTGTTGCAGATGAAACAGAGCCACTGCCAGATTTATTAAACCAAGCATATTACTTGCTCGGAAAAGATTGGCAAGCAACATACAATTCCTGGAAAGCGCAGAAAATGCCTACTCCACCAGTTATGATTTCCGTAGTCAATCGAACAGAAACAGCCGCCCGCATAAAGAACGCTTTTGACAAAGGTCGAATCGATATTCCTGAATTATGTATACCAGAATACAATATCCGCATTGACTCAAAAGTTCTTGCAAATGCAGAAACTGCATCTGGATCTAAGAGAAAAGCCGCAGAAGAATTACGTTCAATAGTCGATACTGTCGGTCAAAAGGGAAAACCAGGAGAACAAATTCGCAACGTTGTCTCAGTTGGTATGCTTTCGGAAGGTTGGGATGCTCGAACAGTCACTCATATTTTGGGACTTCGTGCATTTAGCAGTCAACTACTTTGTGAACAAGTGGTGGGCCGTGGACTACGTCGTACATCTTATGACCTACAGAAAGGCACCGATTTATTTGCTCCGGAATATGTCAATATCTTTGGTATTCCTTTTAGTTTTTTACCAACAGAAGACGATAATCCCAGCACAATCCTTCCTCCTAAACCTAAAACACAAATTGAATCTATCCCTGAAAGATCATCGTTTGAAATTAGTTGGCCTAACATCATTCGTTTTGACCGAATTTGGAAACAAAAATTAATGTTGGACATGAATAATATCCCCAATTTGATTATCGATGCCTCAGATACACGTTTGCGAGCTGACTTAGCACCTGTCTTGGATGGGAAAACTGATTTAACTCAATGCACAGAAATTGATTTAGAAAAGCTTAACTCAACACTAAGATTACAACGTATTATATTTGAAACAGCTGGCAGAATATATGATGTAATGCAGGCTTCCTGGAAAAATGAAGGTACAAAATTTGCATTGCTGGGACAACTTATTAAGTTAACTGAAACTTTCCTCAAATCGGATAAAATAATAGTAAAGCCTAAGCTTTTTAATACAACACCATTGCGTCGCCGTATAATGATTATTTTGAATATGAATAAAATTGTTCAACATATTTGGGATTATATTAAGCTAATTCAAACAGATAAATTAGTTCCTATTTATGATTTAAACAGAAGAGTTCTAAGTACAGCAACTATGCCAACTTGGTTCACATCTAAACCCTGTGTAGTAACTATAAAGTCTCAAATTAGTCATGTAACTTGTGATAGTGGATGGGAAAACACAGAGGCCTACCTATTAGAAAAAAATCCGCACGTATTAGCTTATGCGAAAAATGACCATCTCGGCTTTAAAATCACGTATGTATACAAAGGTGTAGTTCACAATTATTATCCTGACTTCTTAATTACATTAGATAATAAAAAAACTTTAGTTCTAGAAACCAAAGGACAACTTAATGAAGAAGTAGAGGTAAAAAGGAAAGCATTAGAAGAATGGATTAGAGCAGTCAATGCTACAAAAAAATTTGGTATATGGGAAAGTGATATATCTTACTCAATAAAGGATGTAGACGGAATCATTGCAAATCATTTATAGTTTTTAAATATTTCCTCTAAAAAGACACACAAAAAGAGACCCGCCGCATCAGACGGGTCTCTTTTTTCCTTCCATTCTTCCATGCTTCTGTATTTGTCCTGTGCCTTACAGGGTCAGAACCCAATTAGTCAGTCGTCCCGGTCAACCTTGTACAGTCTTTCCAGTTCCTTGTACTGATCCAGGCCGATCAGGCTGTTGAAATCGGAGAATTCAATCATCTTGTCCAGATCTTTCTCCGTAGTTCCTGTTTCCTTCAGATTCGTGAACAGGTCAAGCAGTGCCTTGGAAATGGTGTATACGGCGCTGCATGCCCAGAATACGACAGAGTAGCCCATTTCTTCCAGTTCCTTGGCGGGAATGAGCGGTGTCTTGCCGCCTTCGATCATGTTCGCAACGATGTATGCTCCGCTTCCTTCCATGCCGCGGGCGAATTTTTCCAGTTCTTCCCTGCTTCCGATTCCGTCGGCAAAGCAGATTTCCGCCCCGCTGTCTGCATAGCGCTTCGAGCGTTCGATGGCGTCATCAATGCCGTAAACAGCACGGGAATCGGTGCGGCTCATGATCATCGTGCCCTTGTCCAGGCGGGCATCGCAGGCTGCACGGATCTTCTGCGCATGCTCCTCTGCGGAAATGACCTGCTTGCCTTCCATATGGCCGCAGCGTTTCGGCCATGCCTGATCTTCGAAGAAAATGCACGCAGCGCCCGCATTTTCAAACATCCGTTCCGTGCGGATCACATTGAGCGCATTGCCGTAGCCCGTATCCCCGTCGGCAATGACCGGAATGTCCACAGCCTCACAGATGCCGTGAAGCTGTTCCGCCATTTCCGCACAGGACAGGAGCCCTACATCGGGCTGTCCCAGACGGGATGCGGATACAGAATAGCCGCCCATGCAGAGAGCGGTCATCCCGGCTCTCTGGGCAATCTTTGCGGCCAGTGCATCTCCTACGCCGGGGGCAATCATAATTTTTCCGGATTTAAGATTTTCTCTGAAAAGGATTCTTTTTTCTGCTGCTGTTTTCATTTTACATTCCTCCTGTGGAATACTTTCGATTCACGATATAACTGTCCGGTTTTACTGTTTTCCCGCCGTCCCTTTCGGGACTCGGTGACTCAAAAATATTTCCATGCTTCTCCTGAAAAAAAAAGCTCCCGGGAAAAATCCCGAGAGGCGCTGTGCGCGGTACCACTCTCACTTATCGCTCCGCCGCAGAACGGTCCCCACAAAAAAAGCCCTCATCCTTACGGACAAGGGCGCTTCATCGCGCGGTACCACCCTGCATTTATGGCTTATCTCCTTAACGCGGAACACGCCCCGTCTTACTGATTTCTGACAGGGAGCTCGCGGGCGACACACCTAAACTTCCGTACCGGTTCCCATCATTCCCGGCTCTCTGCGACTTCCGTCTATGGCTTATTCCCGTTCCAGGCTTCTGTATGCCCCTAATTATAGCCGCCGTGAAAGGGCCTGTCAACAGCGCAGGCGAAATTCTTTTCCGTGCATTTTCGCCCTCTTCCATAAAATTTCTCCTTCTGCCTATAAAAAAGAAATATTTGATACCCATCCTGAAAATCGGTAAAATAGAAAAAGACACACTAAGGAGGCGCAGCCCATGATTACACCGATGGACATCCATAATAAACAATTCTCCCGGGGACTCCGGGGCTACAACGAAGAGGAAGTACGGGATTTCCTCCAGCAGATTGTATCCGACTACGAACAGATTTATCGGGAGCACCGGGAAATGGAAGACGAGCTGGACCAGATGAAGACAAAGCTTGCCAACTATGAAAAGATTTCCCACACCATGACCAGCGCACTGCAGCTCGCCAAGGATGCTGCCCGGAATGTAACGGAAACTGCGCACCGCAATGCGGATGTCATGATTTCCAATGCCAAAGCGGAAGGAGAGAACCGTCTCCGGGAAGCTCTGGAAAACCGCCGCCTGCTGAATGAAACCATCAGCCATACGGAAGGCAATATGAAGACTTATATCTGCAAGATCCGGAGAGACCTGGAGCTTGCCCTGGCCGCCATCAATGCACTGGACACCTTGGAAGCACCGGCTCCGATGGCAGACGACACCGCTGCGCCGGAAGAAAAACCGGAAGCGGAAGCTGCATCGGAGGAAGCTCCGGCAGAAACAGAGACACCGGAAACAGCCGAAGAAGAAAAGCAGCCGGAAACCGCAGAAGCACCGGAAACGGCGGAGGAAGCAGAACCTGCGGAAGCTGAGGAAGAAAAGGAAGACGCTCCGGCAGAAGCCTCCGAAGAGGAAAAGCCGGAAGAAACTGCGGAAGAGGAAAAAGAGGACGCTCCCGCGGAACCGGAAGAAAAAACGGAAGAAGCCCCCGCAGAAGAAGCGGAAAAAGAAAAGAAGGAATAACCGATGCGAAGTGGATCCCCGCAAAAGGGATTCACTTTTTTCATGCCCGGAATTCCTTCCCGAAAAAATTTTCCTAAAAGATTTCGCCCCGCTGCCAAAGCATTTTCCGGATGCGGCGCATCCGCTTTTCCGTGTCCGGATGATCGCTGCTCAGCCGCTCCGCCCGGCCCCTCGGCTTTTCGTACGACCGGAGCACCTCCAGTGCCCGGTACAGACCGATGCCCAGCCCGGCCTCCACGGCAAACCGGTCTGCATCGTATTCATTCTGCCGGCTCCCGAACAGCGCCAGCACATTCGCCGGCATGCGCACCAGAAAGGACAGCAGGAAAAGCAGGATCCGGAGACAGAGAATCCAGAACAGAAAGAGGAAGCCCAGAACGGGAATCCAGGCGAGGAGCGCCAGCACCCGGATCAGGAATACGAGAAATCCCATCGCCGTTTCCCCCGTACGGGACACGCCGTAGGAAAGAAGCCCCCAGACCGTATCGCGGTGCATCAGATGCCCGATTTCATGGGCCAGCACACCCTCCGCCTCCTCCCGGTCCAGCACGGCCAGAAGCGGACGGAATACCACAACGGTCCGCCGCCCCACGGAAAAGGCATTCATCACCGGCTGATGCGCCACATACAGGCGGAGCGCCGGCAGATCCGGGATGCGCCGCTTCAGGTCCGCCAGAAGCATCTCCAGATACGCCCGTTCCTCCGCATCGGGCGTCCGTCCCCCGTGCGCCCGGGCCATCCCCGCCTCAAAGCCGGGCACCAGAAACAGGCAGAGCACCGCTGCTGCAGCCATGCCCAGCACGATTCCCGCCGCCAGGAAGACTGTCTCCCAGAGCTCCCCGCCGGGAAGACCTGCCGCCTGCAGAAAAGGCGCCGTGAAAGACGGCGAAAACCCGAAGACATACCCTGCCACGGGAAGCACTGCTGCCGTGATGATTACATTCACCAGAAATTCCAAAAGGAAATAAACCATCTTTCCCTCCTGTCTGCAAAATTTTTTCTTTCAGCATACCACAGAATGCTTCTGCCCGGTCCGCAGAAGCTGCTGTGAATGAATTCCCTGAACCTATACGAAAATTATATAATTTTTTCTCTGAATTTGCCGGAAAATCAGCCTATAATAAAGACAGAAGAGAAAGCTTCCGCAGGGAAATTCCTCTGCCGGAGCTTTCCTGCGGCGGGTTTCTATCAGCAGCCGGAAAACCATCCGTTTTCTGAATGGTTCCTTTCCTCTGTAACAGCGGCTGCTGTAGAAATACAGCAAAAGGCAGACCGAAGACGCTTCCCTATCCCCGAATCATGCGTCGTTTTCCCCCGGTCTGCTTTTTGATTCATCCGGCGGCAGACAGCCGAACCCCTTTCCCCCTTTTCCGGCTGTCCGTCCCGCCGCATGAAATTCCCCTGTTGACATGTACTTTTTTCTATGATAGAATGCCAATTAATCATACAGACAAGGAACGGGAGCAGGCAGAAGAAGATCCCCAGAGAAGCGGTGGATGGTGAAAACCGCCGGATTCGGAGCTGCCGGGTCGCCCGGGAGTCCTGTCTCTCAAGCCGTACCTGTACGGTCAGGAGCAGCGGTCCCCCGTTATCGGATAATCGAGTACTCAGGCAAGGTGGTACCTCACAGAATATGTGCCCTGTCGGAATTTTTTCCGGCGGGCTTTTTTGTTACCTGAGCCCTCCGGACAGGAAGCAATGTCTTCGGAAAGGAGTGTAACATGAAACTAACCAAGAATGTGTACATCGCCATCGGATTGATGCTCTTCGCCATGTTTTTCGGCGCAGGCAATCTGATTTTCCCGGTCTTTATGGGCCAGAACTCCGGCATCAATACCGTCTGGGCCACCATCGGCTTCTGCCTGACCGGCGTGGGACTTCCCATCCTCGGTGTAGCGGCTATCGGCTATTCCGGCTCGGATCTTCAGGCGCTCGCCTCCCGCATCTGCAAATTCTATGCGGTTTTCTTTTCCGTCGCCCTTTACATCACCATCGGGCCGGCCTTTGCGATTCCCCGTACGGCGACCACTTCCTTTGAAATGTCCGTCGCTCCTTTCCTGGGAGAAAGCATGAAGTCCTCTGCGCTGTATATCTTCGCTTTCCTCTACTTCCTCCTGTCGTGGTGGCTTTCCGTCAGCCCGAGCAAGCTCGTCGGCCGTATCGGAAAACTCATCACCCCTATTCTGCTTTTCTTCCTGGCTGTGCTTTTCCTGGCCTATATCTTTGACCCCATGGGCGCATGGCAGCCGGCGCAGAAAGCCTACGGCGAACCGATCAAGGCCCTTACGCAGGGCTTCCTTGACGGCTACAATACCATGGACGCTCTTGCTTCCTTCGTATTCGGCATCGTTGTCATCAATTCCCTCCGGCTTTTCGGCATCGAGGACAATAAGGACATTGCCTTCTACACCCTGAAATCCGGTCTGATTGCCGGTCTCTGCCTCGCTGTAATTTACGTATTCCTCTGCCTCATCGGGGCCTCCTCCGTTTCTGCTCTGGGCATGAAGGAAAACGGCGCTGTCATCCTGGTCGGTGTTTCCAGCTACTACTTCGCCAGCTTCGGCCGGGTTATGATGGGCCTTATCGTATTCCTCGCCTGCCTGACCACCTCCGTAGGTCTGATTACCGCCTGTGCGGAATACTTCAACCGTCTCCTCTCGAAGGGTGAATCGTACAAGCTGTGGGTTACGATTTTCTCCGCGGTTTCCTTCTGCATCGCCCTCTTCGGCCTTACCACCATCATCAAGGGTGCCATTCCGGTGCTGATGTTCCTGTACCCGCTCACCATTGCGCTGGTCATCCTGACCTTCTCGAACGGTCTCTTCGGCGGCTACCGCATCGTATACCGTACCTCCATCCTCTTCACGCTGGTGCCCGCCCTCTATGACGGCATCCATGCGGCAGGCTTTTCTCTCGGCGGCATTGATGCTTTTATGGCAGGTCTGCCCCTTGCCTCCCACGGACTGGCATGGCTGCCCTTCTGCCTGATCGGCCTCATTCTGGGCCGCATCCTGGCTTCGCAGTGTCCGGAAAAAATCTGACCGGAGAGAATACGGCTCCGCCTGCATAATAAGAACTGCAAAACGCTCCCCCGGGACAGTGTATCTGTCTTCCGGGAGAGCGTTTTTTTACGGGCAGAGAAAAAGCCGGCTGAGCCGGCTGAGGAAAATTCCCGTATTTCTTTTTCTCTTTCCGAAGCTTACATGACGTAGCCGGTAATGCGGAGCATGAACATATCATCCATCTTCCGTCCGCCCATATCCTTGGCGCCGAAGCCGTATTCCGCATCGATGATGAGGCCCTTCATGGGAACATAGGATGCCTTCGCCAGGAAAAACTTCGCCCCGCCGTAATTGGCATCGGGAGAATCGGTGCCGTTCAGGACCGCATCCATCTTATCCGCGATATAGGCCGGTACATTGTGACGGCCTCTCCAGGAGCCGTATACATGACCCATGTACTGGTCGGCAATATCCGAGGAGGACCCGCCGAAGTAGGTTCCTGCCTGGCTGTAAATATAATCCACGCCGAGGGAGAAGGACTTCGCCTTTCTCACATCGGCCGTGCCGTAAGCCACACCGTAGTTGAAGCCGTAGGGCCGTTCCTGATTCAGGGGAAGCTTTTCCACATTCTTTACAAATTCCCCGTGAACCCTCCACATGGGGGTCACATAGTATTCCCCGGCAAAGCCGTAGGCCTGGCACACATTGGCCAGCGGACCTTCCGCTTTCATGCCGTATACATGGAATTCCCATTCCCCGGGCACCTTGTAAATGTAGGACGCATAGGTAACGGGGATGTCCTCATCCTCATTCCATCCCATCTTCACATCGTCTCCCATGGGGTAGTAGGTGAAGGCATAATCAGAACTGCTGCCGGCAGCATTCTCCAAATTATTGGCCAACCCGGCCATGCTGGACGGTGCATAATTTTTAATGACGCCCATAAGTCCGTTAGCCGCCGCTTCTCTTGCTTCCGCAGATTGAGTAGGATCATTCAGTATCCCTACCATCCCCTGAATAGCTGCCATGCTCTCTGAATCAATTGCACCCGAAGGCAAGCTGCCTGCTACTTTATTTACAATCGCCGCCACCTCGGAATTTTTCAGTCCCATGCCGCGCATCATCGGTCCGGTGTAATTGTAGTTGATATCCGTGGCCCGGCCGTGGGCGATGGTGAAACGGCCGCCCTTGAGGTAATCCCCGACAATCAGGCTCACGCCCTTGAATTCTCCGTTATAGGTATAGCCGGTGACGCCCATCTTGACCGGGAACTGTCCCACAAGGAGCAGGTTTTTCGACGGACCGAAGGGATGCTCCTCCGACAGCTCCTGCTTAGGCCCGAAATGGTGGGCCACCCACAGCCGGTTCAGATGAAATTCTCCGTCGCCGTAGCCGTTTTTCAGCGTACCGTCCCCGTCATCATGCTCCTTCATATTGTTGTAGCGATATGCATTCTGCTGGTATACGCCCCTGCCGTTCATGTCAATCATCGTTTCCAGCTGGCCGTATACGGTGGTCCGGTCATTTACCTGTCCGAAGGAATTCAGACGGATCCGGGTGCCCAGCTCGTAGTGCTTGTCTCCGGTATATACATTGTCATACCGGTCGATGCCCTGCACGCGGATTTCCGTCAGGAAATTGATATTTCCCTTTTTCTTTTCCAGCTCGGACACACGCACGCCCAGATTCTGCAGCTCTGCCGCGTATTCCTTCGCCAGACGGTCCACGGTCTCCTGCTGCTCCGCGGTAAGTCTTTCCCGGGCTGCCAGAAGCTTTCCGACGATTTCCGCCATTTCATACCGGGTCACATTCTTGTCGCCCCGGAAAGTTCCGTCCGGATATCCGGCCACCACGCCCTCCTCGGACAGGCGGCATACAGCCTGATAGCCCCATGACGATTCCTCCACATCTGCAAACGGATTTGCCGCAGACACAGAAAAAGCCGCCGCCGTGAAAAAGGCAGCCGCCAGAGCTTTCAGCTTTTTGTTTTTCATCATTTGTTCTCCCTGCGGACAAAGCCGCGCTATACAAATTAAACATTTGTATGTGTGTTGATTAATTTATTTTCTTTATAAAACAATCACATTTTATCATTGCTCCCGATATTCTGTCAACAGGGATTAGTACCTGGTAATAATTCGCAGAAAGTCCGAAATTATCGGATAAATTACGGCTTATCCTCCCGGCAGGAAAATATATTTCTTCCTTGAAAGAATCTTTTTCCTCTATCTAATTCAATCATGGATTCTGTTAAAAAAACAAAGTTTTGTTTTATTTTCTGCGGTTTTATCCGGAAAAAATGCCCGTCTTCGGGGAAAAAAGCGTATACCGGACCGGCGCTGTCTTCCGCCCGCCGCAGAACATGCAGACCTTTCTGCATCCCTCTCCGGACGATTTCTCCATAAAAAAAAGAGTGCTGCCGCACTCTCTTTCTTTTCTCCGATCAGCACGAGCCGGACGGAAACGGATCAATGGTCTGCGTCTCGATGACCGTCCACTCCGGATGCTCCGCCCGAATCCGCTCTCCGGTTTCCTTCCGTTTCTTCCCGTCTCTGAACAGAAGAAAGAATGCACTCCCGCTGCCGGTCATCAGATTGACGGCGCCGTACTCCCGGAGCGCCTCCTTGACCTGTCCCAGCGCAGGAACGGACGGGAACAGGCTTTCCTCGAAATCATTGAACAGGGATTCCGCCAGAAGATTTCCGTCCCGCACCTCCAGTGCACGGAGCGCATCTCCCGTGCGGGGCGGACACTTTCCCTTTTCCGCATCAAAAAGACGGTATGCCTCCGGGGTCGCCACGGAAACGGGAGGCTTCACCAGCAGAAGGGGCAGTCCCGCCCAGGCGGAAAAAGGCGTCAGCTTTTCCCCGATGCCCCGGCAGCGGGCCGCACCGCCGGAAACCAGAAACGGCACATCCGCTCCCACCAGACGTCCCAGCCGGGCCAGGACAGGCAGGGAGAACTGCGTCTCATAGAGACGGTTCAGTCCGCGGAGAACAGCCGCCGCATCCGCCGAGCCGCCGCCCAGGCCGGATTCCGTGGGAATGCGCTTCCGCAGCGTCATGGCCGCCCCGCAGCCTTTCAGACCGCACATACGGAAAAAAACCTCCGCCGCTTTTACCATCAGATTGTCCGGTCCGTCCGGCACATTCTCCCCGGATACGGAAAGAGAAATTCCCTCCTGCCTCTCCAGTGTGATGTCATCTGCCAGATCGATGGTATGCATCAGAGAATCGATTTCATGGTATCCGTCCGTCCTCTTGTCCCCTACATGCAGTGTCAGATTGATTTTTCCGTATGCTTTTTCTGTAATCATCCAAATTCCTCCGTCTCATCCTCGCCGGGCTTTCCTTGCGGCGTCCGGCGAATCATGTTTCCATTATACCATTTCTTCCCCGGTTTATACTCCATACATTGTTATATTTAAATATTTGATTGCGTTTTCCGGAGCAATATGATATATTGAAACCATTCGGGAACCTCTCCCCTTTTTACAGAAAGGATGAAATACTATGGCAGGCTTCTTTTTTGATGATTACGATACTCCGGTTTTCCGTCCGCCCAGCGAAGCGGACAGCTTTATCCTCCGCGTCACCAGAGGCTGCGCCCACAACCGGTGCACCTACTGCAACATGTACCGCGGCGTCCCCTTTGAAAAGCTTTCCGATGAACAGATCCTGCGGCAGATTGCCATGGCCTATGCAACAGACAGAGAAGGCATCCGCCGGGTTTTCCTCGCCGACGGAGACGCCCTCGTTCTTCCTGCAGACCGGCTCCTGAAAATCCTCCGCACCCTGAAAAAATATTTTCCCAATCTGGAGCGGGTCTCCTCCTATGCCGCTCCGAGAGATATTCTGGGCAAAACGCCGGAAGAACTGAAAGCCCTCCGCGAAGCGGGACTGACGCTTCTCTACTACGGCATGGAATCGGGCGACACGGAAACTCTCCGGGACATCCGCAAGGGAGTAACCGGCCCTCAGTCCATTGAGGTGGGCAAAAAAGTCCGTGCTGCGGGAATGCAGCTTTCCGTCATGGTCATTCTGGGCATTGCCGGCGTCCCCGGCAGCGAACGCCATGCACTGGCCACCGCAAAAGCCATCAGCGAAATCCAGCCGGATTTCCTGTCCGCCCTCTGCCTCATGCTCTACCGGGGCAGTGAGCTTAAGGAACAGTTCGAACGGGGAGAATTCACGCCCCTGTCTCCGGCAGGCCTCATGGAAGAGCTGAAGCTGATGATTGAGCACATCGACCTGCCGGAAACGGCGCGCACCGTCTTCCGCAGCAATCACGTGTCGAACTACATCCGCCTCGCTGCGGTCCTCCCGCAGGACAAGGCCCGTCTGCTCGACGACATTGAGGAAAGCATTCAGTACCTGAAACAGCAGAAAAGCTACGACGTGTACAACCACGACTGGTCAAAATAAGAAAAGCAGAGACGGGAAGAAATTCCCGTCTTTTTTCTGTCCGAAAAGGAAACCCGGCAGAAGAAACATTTTCACCGCGCCGCTCACACTTATTCCGTCTCATCCGTCCGATGAATAAAGTCATGCTCTGTGCAGACAAATTCCGATTCCTTTTTCACCAAACGGCGCCGTGTCTTTCTCCTTTTCACACACAAAAGCCCTCTCTGCAAAAACAGAGAGGGCTTTGCCGTATTCATGCAATCATGCACTTTCAGTTCGTTTCCTCAAACAGCTCCGGCGGAAGAATCTGCTTCTTCCCCAGCTCCAGACGGAATACAGACTGCACCAGACGGCGTGCATAGTCAGACTTTGCCTCCGCAAGACTGCGGACACATTCCACTTCCCTGCCCTTTTTCATCACGAATATGCGGTCGCAGAACTGATCGGCCAGGAGCAGATCATGACAGATGAAGAAACAGGCAATGTGATTTTCCTTTCGGATTCTGTCCAGCAGCGCAATGATTTTCGCCTGAACGGATACATCCAGAGCCGAAGTAGCCTCATCCAGGATGAGCAGCTTCGGATGCAGCGTCAGAGCCCGGGCAATAGCCACCCGCTGGCGCTGTCCGCCGGACATATTGTGAGGATACCGTTCCGCAAATTCCTCGGGCAGCTCGACCATGCGAAGAAATTCCCGCGCTTTGGCAGAGACCTCTGAGCGTTTGATGAGGCCGAAATTGAGCAGCGGTTCGCAGATGATGTCCTGCACATGCCATTTTGGATCGAGCGCCGTGGACGGGTCCTGGAAGACCATCTGCACGTCCCGGCGGTGCTGCCGGAGTGCTTCTCCGGTCAGATGGGTGATATCTTTTCCGCAGAAAATGATCCTCCCTTCCGTCGGTTCCTCCAGCCGGGTCAGGATGCGGGCCAGGGTGGATTTTCCGGACCCCGATTCCCCGACGATGCCGAGCGTTTCCCCTGCATTCACATGGAGGCTGATATGATCGCAGGCCGTCACGGTACGGCCGCCGTCTGCGCGGAACACCTTTGTAATGTTTTCCATACGGAGAATAGGTTCTGTCAATTCACTGCACCTCCCGACCCGGGAACAGATGCAATGAGCATACGGGTATATTCCGTCCGGGGATGACGGATGATTTCCTCTGCAGGCCCGTATTCCATGGGCATCCCGTCCTTCATGACCAGGATGCGGTCTGCCATGTAAGCCGCTACCCCCAGGTTGTGCGTCACAATAATGATGGCCGTATTCATGGACCGGGCAGCATTCATCATTTCCTTTACGATCTGCGCCTGTGTGGTCACATCCAGGGCGGAGGTCGGTTCATCGGCCAGAAGGAGCTTCGGCTGAAGAGCCATGGCCATGGCAATCCCCACACGCTGACGCATCCCGCCGGAAAGCTCAAAGGGGTACCCGGCCAGGACCCGTTCCGGATCGGAGAGCCGCACCATTTTCAGCATGGACAGCATCCGTTCACGGACCTCCTGAGGATCTTTCATCCCATGAAGAACGAGGTAGTCCCGAAACTGGGAGCCAATGGAATGGATGGGATTCATCATAGCCCCGCTGTCCTGGAAAATCATGGCAATTTCTTTCCCGGAAAGTGCCCGGTGCTTTGCAGGGGACTGCTCCTGCGTATCCTTCCCCTCGAAAAACACCTGACCTTCCGCAATATGGCCGTTCCCGGGCAGGATGTGCTGGATGGACCGGATAACCGTCGTCTTTCCCGATCCGGATTCCCCGACGATGGCCAGCACCTCTCCCGCCTCCAGATCGAAGGAAACACCCCGTACGGCAGGAGGATTTCTGCCGTAGGCAATTCCCAGATTTCTTATTTTAAGAAGCATAAAAATCTCCTTTACTTCCCTGCCGGACGGATATCTCCGGTGATCCAGTAATAATCAGCCGGAAGGATCTTTGCCCCGGCAATGCGGCTGCTGTAGACCATATTCGTTTTCGGATAACCGAAGATAAGCGTTGCCGCATCATCCAGAAGGATCTGCTGCATGCGGATCATCAGCTCCCGGCGTTTGGCCGGATCGAATTCCTCCGACAGCTGATCGGAAAGGGCATCGTATTCGGCATTGCTGTAGCCGGAGCCGTTCTGCGGATTGGACCCGTTGACATTTGTCTTCCAGTACCAGTTCAGATAAATTTCCGGATCTCCTGTATTGGCTGTCAGGATATTGGAAATGATAAGATCATATTCTCCCCGCTTGGCCATGCCGTCCAGGACATTGTAATCCACGGACTGCAGATTAATCCGGATGCCCACCTTCTGTGCATCTGCCTGGGTGGCTTCCGCAAACGTCGGCAGCTCCGAACGGCTGGAGTAATAAATGAAATTCAGCTCCAGCGGCTTTCCGTCCTTATCGCGGATGCCGTCTCCGTCCGTATCCTTCCAGCCCGCTTCGTCAAGCAGCCTCTTTGCCCTTTCCGGATTGTACCCGTTCGGATCCTTCAGCTGATCGAATCCGCAGTCCACGGAGGGCGGTACGGCCGGGCCGCCGGGGATGAAGGTGCCCTTCAGCAGCACATCTGCATAGGTCTGCCGGTCGCAGGCGGAGATCAGCGCCTCCCGGACCCGTTTATCCTGCAGAGGATGGCCTTCCGATACGTTCAGGCGGGCCAGCACAGAGCGGAGAGAAGAAATTTCGGAAATAACATACTGATCATTGTCCCGGAAAAGCTCCAGATCGCCCGGGCTGACATTGACGATGATATCAGTTTCCCCGGACTGGAGAGACATCGCTCTTGTATTCGGATCATCGATGGAAGGCACCTCCAGATGCCGGAAGGGAACAGCACCGCCCCAGTAATGGGGATTCGCCTCCAGCACGGCATGCGAGCGGGAGAAGGATTTCACCATGTACGGTCCGGTGGCAATCGGCCCTTCCTTGCGGTAATCCCGATCCTTTACGGACGTATCGATAATCAGAAACAGCGGATCGGCCAGCATGCCCGGAAGATTCGGCACCGGCTCTTCCGTATGAATGATCAGATCCTGTCCGTCTGCCTCCATGGAGGTATACGTAAAGAACGTCTTGGCCCTGTCGGACTTTTTGAAAGCCCGTTCAAGAGATGCTTTGGCTGCTTCCGCCGTGACCGGGTTTCCGTTGGAAAACTGAATGCCGTCCCGGATGTGGAAGGTCCAGGTCATTTTATCATCGGAAACCTTCCAGCTGTCTGCCACGCAGGGCTGCGTATGCATCTGTTCATCAAAACGGACAAGACTTTCCCCGATTCCGTAACGCATGACGACCCATCCGAAATAGTTGTCGGTCGGCTCCAGACTGTCCGCAAAATTGGTTACACCCACGCGGAGAGTATCGGAAGCCGCTTCTTTTCCGCATCCGGAGAATCCGAGCGCTGCCGCACCGAGGAGAAGGGAGGCCAGCAGCAGTTTTTTTATATGTTTCATAAAAATTTCCTTTCTTATTTCTGATCATCCCGGGGATCCAGCACATCGCGCAGAGCATCTCCCCAGAGGTTGAAAATGACCACAGAGACAAAAACGGACAGGCCCGGGAAAATCATGAGCCACGGAGCGGTCTGCAGCTGCTGCCGGCCCTCATTGATCATAGCTCCCCATTCCGGTGCCGGCGGCTGTGTACCGAACCCCAGAAAGGACAGGCCGGCCAGCTCCAGCATGAGCGCTCCCAGGTCAGCCGCTGCGGTAATCACCAGAAGAGGCAGCAGATTCGGCAGAATATGCGTACACAGGATATGCAGCGGAGTCCCGCCGTTCACCCGGGCCGCCGCGACATATTCATTCTGCTTTGCTTTAAGGACAAGACTTCGGGACAGCCGGGCATACTTGGGCCAGGTCGCACAGGTCAGTGCAATGACGGCATTCACCATACTGCCGCCGATGATTCCCGCAATGGCAATCGCCAGAAGCACCCCCGGGAAAGAGATGAAAATATCGGAGAGACGCATAATAACTGCATCCGTTTTCCCTCCCAGATAGCCGGAAGCAATACCCAGTACAGTTCCTGTAATGAAGACCAGCGCAACCAGAAGCAATACACTCATCAGCGATGCCCTTGCCCCGTAAAGGACGCGGGCAAAGCAGTCCCGGCCAAGCTTGTCCGTACCGAAGAAATGTTCTGCGGACGGTGCCAGGAATGCGCTCTTCATATCCGTATCCGTCGGCCCGTAGGATGTCAGGAACGGTGCCAGAACCGCTGCGCCGAGAAGAAGCACAATCAGGACTGACAGAACGGCAAACTGCCGGTTTGTCCGGAGTCCTTTAACGATATCAGCCATTGTGCACCTCCTTTTTCCGGAGACGCGGATCCAGGAAAGAATAGGAGAAATCTACAATGAGATTGATAATCATATACATGGCAGCAATCCAGACGACGATTCCCTGAAGCAGACGGATATCTCTGTATTCGATGGCCTTTACCGCAAGGAGACCGAGCCCCTGCCAGCCAAAGACGATTTCCACGACTGCTGCGCCGCCTAGAAGACTGCCGATTGACAGACCGTAAAGAGTAACAAGAGGAAGCATCGCATTGGGCAGCACTTCCCTGAACAGGATACGAACCTCACTCATACCGCGGGCACGTGCTCCCATGACATAATCCTGCCCGAGCTCCTCCAGTACGGCACTGCGTACCTGTCTCGTATACTTGGACATCATACTGATGGCCAGCGTCAGAGACGGCAGGAAAATCGTATCCCAGCGAATGGTGCTCGACACGATGGGAAACAGCCCCAGCTTCAGACCGAAGATCCACAGCAGGATCAGCCCCATCCAGAAGCCCGGGATGGAAATCCCGAAAAATGTAATTCCCCGGATCAGGAAATCAATCGGCCTGTTCCGGTAATAAGCCGATGCAATTCCCATCGGCACAGACATGACCGTCATCAGGATAAGCGAGCATGCACCGAGAGACAAAGTTGCCGGAAGGCATTCCAGAATCTTATCTACCACTGGCTTTTTCGCCATGTAGGAAAAGCCCAGGTCTCCCTGAACTGCATTCCATACCCAATTTCCGAATTGTACAAGAAACGGCTGATCCAGTCCCAGCTGCTTTGTCACCGCATCGATTTCCGCCTGCGACACGATAATATCTTCCGAGCCGGAAATCAGCTGCTTTGCCAGATCCTGTGTACCGACCATGGTAATGGAAAACATGATGAAACTGATGCCTATGATCGTAATAACAGCCTGAATGAAATATTTGCCAAATAGGCGAAGACTCAAATTCATTCCCCCTTTCCGAATACTGCACGGGATCCGTGCAGCCATACCGATAATTCAGACAGCCGGCCGCGCTGTCTGTTCCGCCCGATGCGGATTTTGTCAAATTAAACTTTAATCTGGCTTTTATATTATATCACAGAAAAGTTCTGTTCTTCATAAAAAAAATATATTTTCTTGGTTATAAATGAACATTTCGTGTTAAATCACTAATAATTATCGCTTTTCTGTACGATTCAGAGAAAAATTCACTTTTGGATTTTGTGCGATTTGGTATAATTACGATTATCATTAGATGATTTATTTCTGATTTAATCTTATTTTGAGCATAATTTAAATAATCTAGGGTCTCTCTCTTCTCTGCTTTGTTTTTATCGAATTTTAATCACGTCATAAAACTCACAGAGAATCCAGGCTGCCGATTTTAAACATGCCAAGGAGGAAGTATGACAAAAAGAAAAGGCTGCAAAAGACAATATTCCGCAAAAATTCCGGACAGTCCGTCCGCTTTTCCTGTCACGGAAATTACAGGTACCGGGCCGGGGCCCGTCTTCCTGATTACCGCCGGCATTCACGGCGGAGAATACCCGGGCATCGCCGCTTCCCTGGAACTTGCCGCTCTGCTCCGGCCGGAGAACATCTCCGGAAAGGTCATCATTATTCATGCGGTCAACCAGGACAGCCTCTGGGAGCGCCGTACAGAAGACAACGCCCGTCAGGAGGATAATCTGAACCGGTCTTTCCCGGGAAATCCGGAGGGAACTCCCATGGAAAAGCTGGCATACTTCCTCATGGAAAATTTCATCCGCAGAGCCGATTTCTACGCAGACTGCCACAGCGGAGACATCCATGAAGACCTCTGCGCCCATACATATTATCCGAAAGCGTGCAGGGAGGAGGTCAGCCGCCTCTCCCGGGAAATGGCCTTCTGCACCGATGTCCCGTACATCGTCCCCTCCCATGCTTTAAACGGCGCCTACAACAGCGCCGCCGCCGCAGGAATCCCGTCCGTCCTCATCGAGCACGGCGGGAATGGACTCTGCCTCGACCGGGATATACATGCTTTCCGAAATGACCTGCTCCGCCTTCTCCGCCACACCGGCCTGCTTCAGGGAAACTGCCTTCTTCCGGAACCCATGAGGGAAACGCCCCGGGAAGTACGGCGGGTCATCTACCCGGAGGCCGACCGGGACTGCTTCTGGCGCATCACCTGCCGTCCGGGAGATTTCGTCCGGAAGGGTGACTCCATCGGCTATACCACCGACTTCTTCGGCAGCAGCAAAACCATACTGACTGCCGAGGAGGACGGGGTCATACTCTGCCTGAACAGCTCCCTTGCCCTTCCGAAGCACAATTTCCCCGTATTCTATGCAGTCCTGTAGTTGATTCCCGTATCCGGGACCGGTGCAGAATCCGCCCGCTCCGTCAATCAGCCCCGTCCCCTTTCGGGAAATAAAGAAAAAGCCTCTCTTTTCGATATCGGCAGAAAGGCTTTTTTCTGTCCGAATATTCCCTCCGGTCTCCCGTTCCGCCCATGCAAAAAGCGGATGCCCCTGCAGAAGCATCCGCTGTACTTTCCCTTTTTCCGGGCCGGGATTCCCGTCCTGTCAGAATTTATACACCATGGACAGCTCCCATGCATCCTTCAGATCCTTCGAGCCGCCTTCCGGTGTATAGGCAAATGCCCATTCTCCGTGAAGCATCAGGTTCGGCAGAAGGGTCACATCCCCGGTGGCCAGCCAGAAATGGCCGTCCTGCAGAAAGAGCGTATCATCGATATCCAGGCCGGTCATGTACTGATGATACAGGCCCCGTTCCACATGATAATAGGCGGTATCGATGCCGAAGCTTCCCGGCTTCTTCCGGTTCACCGCACCGTAGCCGATGCCGGCTGCCCATACCTGCGGATTTCCCGGACCGTCCGTATCCTTATAGTAATCGCCGAACACACGGAATTTTCCCGCAGGAACGGTCAGATTCACCCCGATGACATTGGCAGAGCGGTCCTTTCCGTATTCCGTGAAACCGGAAGTCCGGAAATAATCGACGCCGAATCTGGCCGCCCGGAGATCCGTCCGGAACTGTGCGTAAAACGCATCCGCCTCCGGAAAGGTCCCCTTCGGATCATCCGGTGCAGCATCCCGGAAACGGCCGAAGCCCGCTTTCAGAGAAGTGCTTTCTCCGAGCGGGAGCTGCCCCTCTATCCCGTCAAAGGCACTCCCCACCAGCCATGTCGCCTGGGTGCCCATGTCCAGCTCATACCGGCCGAGAACTGCAGAAACGCCGCCGAGATCATGCTTTGCATAGATCCGGTCCATTTTCACATTTCCGCCGGTGCTCTTCTTAAAATTGACATTCCCCGTGGTAAAGCGGCCTGTCACGGAGGTATTTTCATTCACCTCTCCGCGCGCTGCGATGCGGATGCGGCCGTCCCACACCCCGCTGCCTCCGGTATCCCTCTTATAACGCATACGGGAATCCCCGGACCAGTACAGGCTTCCGGCCTGCTGCTCCAGCTTCCCGACCCGCACTCCCAGGGTATCCAGCTCCTCTGCATACTCCGCAGCCAGCTTATCCACCGCCGCCTGCTGCTCCGCATCGAGCCGGTCCTGTTTTGCCATGAGCCGTGCCGTAATCTGCGCCATTTCATAGCGGGTCACATTCTTTTCTCCCCGGAAGGTTCCGTCGGGATACCCGTCCACCACACCCGCCGCAGAAAGACTGCTCACCGCCTGATGCGCCCAGCTGTCTGCCGGGACATCACTGAACGGATTTGCCGCCAGGGCCGTACCGCCGGCAGCCAGTGAAACTGCCAGCATCACCAAAAATTTTTTCATGGAAATTCTCCTCGCTTTCCGGCTGCCCGTGACCTGTCCGGTCCGCAGTCCCTTCCCTTTTGAACCGCCGCAGCCGCTTTCATTATACGGCGGTTTCCCCTGTTTGCCAATATTTTGTAAATATATTTTTAATTTTGCTTTTCTATTTTCCTGTTTTATTCTAAATATTTGCTTATTTTTCGCCTGTTTTCAATATGCAAAATATAATAAAGGACCATTTCTTCGTCTTTTGGAAAAAACACGAATCTTCTCGCTTTTGCTTTTATTTTATTCTAATATTTGCCAAATTCCTCCTTCCAAGCAGCCAGTGAAACCTTCCGAAAATGCATCCGTATTCCCCGCCAACGGCCGCACCGAACAGTCATCAAAAAAGGAAGAGCCGTCACAGATGCTCTTCCTTTCTGCTTTTCCTTTCTAATATCCCCGGATCTGCTTTGCATCGGACAGATCGAAAAGGGGCCTGCCGTAGCCTGCATTGGCAAAGGCCATGACGGAATAGACGCTGTTCTGGTCCGCGCTGTAAATGTACTTATCCGGAACAGGCACCGCATGCTGCGCCGCCCGCATCCCGGCCACTGCAGGATTGGCCAGGAACGCATCCCGGTACTTTCCCGCCCCGGTCTGATCGGAAGCCCGGTCGGTGGAAACAAAGAAAAGGTCCGGGTCGACCTTGTACAGCATTTCCAGAGAAACAGCCTGTCCGTTTCTCGCTCCTGCCAGCCCGATTGCATTATCCAGGCGGGCCCGGGTCACCAGATCGTCGTACATGGAGCCGGGACCGCCCCAGCGGGTCATCTGCGAGATGAGGTACACCTTCGGTTTCTGCCCCGTCACCCCGGAAAGCACCCGGTCCGCTTCCTCCAGCTTTTCCTCCATGCGGGACACCACCCGTTCACCCCGTTCCTTTTCGCCCACGGCAGCAGCGATGAGGCGCACGCTCTCCTTCACCTCTTCCAGATTCACCGGGCCCTTCACCACCACTACAGGAATCCCCATGGTGCGGTACAGCGCCAGGTCATCCTGCTTCGTATAGGTGGAGGCAATGATCAGATCGGGCTTTGCCTGGGCAATGAGCTCTGCCGGAGCGCCCATAAGCGGCACCGTAAGCGGGATGTCCTTCGTGTCGTCTGCGATATACGAAATGGCAGGATCTCTGTCCGCTGCGGTGGCTCCCGCCAGATGATCCGCCGTGACGACGCCGAGAAGCATGGTGTCAATGAAGGCGGAGGTTCCGAGAATTTTCTCCGGCTTCTTCGGAATCACCACCTCCCGGCCTGCCGCATCGGTCACGGTATACCCTGCGCTGCCCTCCCCGGATGCCGTCTTTGTCCCGCAGCCGGACAGAAAGACCGCCAGTCCGCAAAACAGCGCTGCTGCCAGAAGCTTTCCCTTCATGTTCCTCTCTCCCTCCGCAAATTCTTTCCCGGATTCCGTTTTCCTGTTCCGCGGAAAATCCTCTTTATTGTAAAAAGCCGTTTTCCCCGGGTCAAGCCGGTTTCTCTCCGGAAAAGGATTCTCTGCCGGTCCGCCTTTTGTTATAATAAGGGCGGAGAAATCCGTAACAGTTTTGTATATTTTTATTTTTATTGCAGCGGTCCTTTTCGAGCGTTGTTTTTTATTTCCCTCATTCCGGAGGATACCATGAACAGCATCACCCGTGCGGACTTCCGTTCCGCCCTTTTCTGGAAGCGCATCCTGTTTCTCATTGCCATTACCATCATCGGCACTTTCATCTACTCTGTAGGCGTCAATGCCTTTTATGTACCGCACAAATTCCTCTCCGGCGGCCTGACCGGTATCGCCATGATTGTTTACTATCTGACCGGCATCCCCATCGGCCTGACAAACCTGGTGCTGAATATCCCGATCCTGGCCCTTGCCCTGAAATTCATCGGAAAATTCTATACCGCCGTTACGATTCTGGGAACGGTTTTCGTTTCCCTGTTCATCGATCTTACGGCCCCGCTGGCGGAGATGAAAATCGTCCAGGACCCCATGGTTTCCTCCATCGCCGGCGGCGTTGTCCTCGGCATTTCCATGGGCATTCTTTACCGCTACAACAGCAATACCGGCGGTCTGGACGTAGTCGGCGCCATCCTGAAAAAATTCTACAATCTGGAAATCGGAAACGTCGTCTTTGCGCTGAATCTGGTCATCGTCCTCTCCAGTGCGTGGATTTTCTCTCTTGAACCGGCCATCTGCACCCTCATCGGCATGTACATCAGCGCCAATCTTTCCTCCCGTCTCGTCATCGGCTTTGCCCAGAGAAAAGCGGCCTTCATCGTATCCGACAAGCCGCTGGAAATCGCCGATGCCATCCTCCGCAATATCCACCACGGGGCGACCCTCCTGTACGGACAGGGTGCCTTCTCCGGGACGGACAAGCGGATCGTCTTTGCCATCGTCGACCTGACCCAAATCACCCGGCTCCGCCGCCTCATCGAAAAGATCGACCAGAACGCCTTCCTCTTCATCATGAACACCACCGATGTCATCGGCAAGGGCTTCACCAAGCCCCTCTCCACGGTCCACAATATGCCCCACTCCGTCCGCTATACCTCGAACGAAAAGGGCGAAATGGTGCCGACCCATATGTGGCAGTATGAAATGGACGAGGAAGCCCATCCCTACCGCGCAGAGGATAAGCCGAAAATGCCCGACAAAACCGACAAATAAAAATACCGAGAGCTCTTCCCTAAAGGAAGGGCTTTTTTCATGGACGGAAAGGAGACCCCTGCGCTTTCGGAAAATGTCCCCCTGTCTCCGTCGGAATCCCCCGGATTTTATTTTCCCGCAAAAAATCACCTATAATATAGATATAAACATGCTTTTTTTAGCATTCGGGGAGGTGCGAAGATGGATTTACCGAATGAAAAGACAGCGGAAAGGCTTAAAGCATTGCGGATGAAAAGAAGGCTGTCACAAGCGCAGCTCGCTAAGATCCTTAATATTGACCGATCGACCGTAAATAAATATGAAAGCGGACAAAGCCGCCCCATTAGATACATAAATAAACTGGCCGATCTGTTTGGAGTATCTGCGGATTATATTCTCGGCCTTGACGACCAGGAGGGAAAAGAAAAGGTTCCTCCTAAGGGCGCAAAAATACCGGTACTTGGGTATATCACTGCAGGAATCCCTGTTGAAGCAATCACAGACATCGAGGACTATGAAGAGATCTCTGCAGAAATGGCCGAAAAAGGAGAATATTTCGCATTAAAAGTCAAAGGCTATTCGATGGCACCGCGTTTCCTGCCGGGCGATATTGCCATCGTAAAAGTACAGGAAAACTGCTCCGACGGCGACCTTTGCATCGTCCAGATAGGCGGAGGCGAAGCCGCCATGAAACAGGTTTATAAAAAAGCAAATGGGATTGTGCTTATTGCACTCAATCCGATGGTATTCCCTCCGCATTTCTTTACAGCAGATGAAGTGCAGAATCTGCCGGTGCAAATCATCGGCGTTGTTGCAGAAGTGAGAATACGGAACCTGAAGGGAACGGCTCTCTGATGAATTGGAAGAAAATATTTATTTCATCAGACTGATTTCCGCTTTGTTTGCTGTGGCAAAAGAATAGATTCCCGTAAAAAAGCAGGCAGCCCGAAGGCTGCCTGCTTTTCCCATTTTTTATTTTTTTCTTACATTTCCTCTGCCCGGAGCTTTTCCAGCTCCGCCGCACTTTCCGCATTGCCCAGAGACGCCGCTTCCTCCAGACAGGCAATGCCCTCTGCGCGGTTTCTTTCCGTTCCCTTTCCGCTGAGGTACATCATGCCCGTCACATACAGCGCCCGGGGATGGCCGTTTTCTCCGGCCTGTTTCAGCACGGCAAAGGCCTTTTCGTCCTTCTTTTCCTCCAGGTACAGAAGGCCCAGTGCGAAACGGCTTTCCTCACTGCCCAGCCCGGCGGCACGGAGATAGCATTTCTCCGCTTCCTGCAGATCGGCCTCGCAGCCCAGACCGTTTTCCCGGCAGAGCGCCAGCTCCGCCCAGGCCTCGGCGCTGTCCATTTCCGCCGCCTTTTCCAGCCAGCGGTACGACTTTTTCTCATCGGTCATACCGCTTTCCTCACTGCCGTAGAAGGCCCCCAGAAGGAGCGCCGCTTCCGCGCTGCCCCCTGCATAAGCCTTTTCCAGCAGAGCCAGCCCCTTCTTCACGTCCTCTTCATCCGTGCGGCCGATCAGTGCTTCTCCCACCCGGTACTGTCCTTCGGGAATGCCGAAGGCAGCTGCTTTTTCATAGCACAGAAACGCCCGGTCCGGATCGGCCGGAACAGCCCGGCCCTCCTCATAGGCCTTACCCAGGTCGAGGAATCCCTTCCAGTATTCAAAAAGGGAAGCCTTTGCCAGCCATTTCATGCCTTCCTCGAAATTGAGCATCAGCCCGCCGGAAATGTAGAAAAGACCGGCCTCATCCATGGCCGCCGCATCTCCTGCCGCCGCAGCGGTCAGCACCCGGGGAAACCACCGGTTCAGGATATCCCAGGATTCATCTCCCGATGCAGCCGGTGCAAGCGCTACTGCACAGAGAGGATCGCCCAGCTCCTTTCCCTTCCGGAAATACGACTCGGCCTGATCCTCGTCGGCTTTCACTGCGCCGAAGCCCTCCCGGAGAATCGTCCCCAGCAGGTAGCACGACCGCCCTGCTGTTTCCGCCTCGCTCCGGAGCACCTCCTGCGCCTGTTTCAATTTCCCCTGAAAAAACAGGGATTCACCTTCCGATTTCATACTGCCTCCGTGCTATTCCTTCCAACCGATTTCTTTTTTGATCCAGTCAATCCGGCGGGCGGTTTCTCCGTCCAGCCAGTTCTGTGCTTCCTCCACAGAAAGGGTGCTGCCGAGCTTTCCTTTCGGGAATTCCGGTTCTGCCCCGCGCAGGCTCCCGTCCTTTCCGGCTCTTTCCTTAATCAGTGCCGTGAATTCATGGAGCAGGCCCTGCTTTTCCGCTTCCCGGCCCAGCCTGCTGTAGGGCAGCACGCCCGAGCGGTTGGAAGCCCGGCGAAACCATTCTTCCGCCTGCTTCCCGTCTGCCGCAGTCCCGATGCCCTCTGCCAGGAAACGGCCCAGGAAGTACATGGCCCGTGCATCACCGTCTTTGGCGGACCGCTTCATCTGCGAGAAAGCCCGCTTTTCCTTTCCCGGTCCGAAGTCTCCGTCATACCAGAGCTTCGCCGCCAGGACACCGCCCAGGGACTGTCCCTTTTCTTCGCCCTTTTTGTACCATTTCAGCGCCTTTTCGGGATCTCTTTCCGTACCGAAGCCTTCCCGGAAGCAGTCTCCCAGTGCCAGGCAGGCCCTGCCTGCTTCTCCGTCGGCCGGATACAGCGTCAGTCCTTTTTCCAGCGCTTCAAAGGTCTTTTCCGGGGCGGTTTCCCACTCGGGATGTTCCTTTTCCAGGACGCCCAGAAGAAGCAGTACGGAATCCGCGCCGTTCTCCGCAGCCTGCCGGAAATAGGAAGCGGCTTTCCGCTCATCCTTTTCCGTGCCCTCTCCGCGGAGGCAAAGCTTGCCGGCAGTCACCATGGACTGTACATGCCCGGCCTCTGCGCCTTTTTCCAGCCAGAAAAAGAGCTTCTCTTCATTTTTGTATTCCGGACGGCCGTACATGGCCGCCGCATCAAAAGCAGCCGGTGCCAGTCCGGCCTCCGCCGCTTCCCGGTACAGCGCTTCCGCCTTTTCCGCCGAACGGGGACGGCCGATGCCCTCTTCCGTCAGAAGGGCCAGTGCGCGGAGCGCCAGCGGATTTCCTGCCGCTCTTTCCTCCTCCAGCGGACCCTCCACCAGACCGAGAAATTCCTCCTCGTTTCCTGCGATAAGGTATCTTTCCTCAAAGGAGCAGTACGCATCGGTCAGCGCCAGCGGGTCATCCTGTGCGGCCGCCCGGACCAGCTCGCCCTTTGCCTTTTCAAAATCCGGCTTTGTTCCCAGTCCGGAAAGATAACAATAGTGAAGAAGATAATGCTCCCGTGCCGTCCGGGACGCCGGGGCGGTGTCCGTAAGAAGGCGGAATGCCTCTCCGTACCGGCCCTGTAAAATTGCCTGCATGATTTCCTTTTCTTCTGCCATAGCTGCTCCTTCTCTGTTCCGGAAATGCCGGACCTCCCGGCTCTCCCGATGTTTTTTTATTTCTGAAATATCCTCCGTCACCACTCGATCAGCGGGGACAGTTCGTCCTTCGGGGCGGCGAAAAGAGGGATTTCCTCCGAAAGAGGGGCAAAGCCCGTCCCGCTTTCCCGGATTTCCGCCCGCACTGTCCGCTCTGCCGCGAGGGGAAGATTGTTGACAGGCGACAGATGCCCCAGGACCACCTGCCGGATGCGGTTATGAAGAACGGAGGAAATAAACCGTCCTCCGTCCCGGTTCGACAGATGGCCGTACCGTCCGGCGATGCGCCGTTTCAGATACGCCGGGTAGGGCCCGGCGGCGAGCATTTCCTCATCATAGTTCGCCTCGCACACCAGCACATCGGCGCCGCTCACGGCGCTGCGCATTTCCTCCGTGAAAATTCCCGTGTCGGTGCAGACTGCAAATTTCCTTTTCCTGTCCGATACGGTAAATCCCACCGGCTCCGCCGCATCATGGGAAAGGGCAAAGAAATCCACGAAAAGATCTCCCAGCGGGAATCCGTGCCGGAGCGTCACCAGAAGCTCTGCTGCCTCCGCTGCGCGCTTCGCCGCAAAAGGGAGCGCCGCCGTCAGTCCTGCCAGTGTCCCTGCCGTGCCGTAAAAGGGAATCTCCGTCCGCTTGGCGAGCTGGTCCAGCCCCTTTACATGGTCGCTGTGCTCATGCGTCACCAGTACCGCGGAAATATCCGAAAACGTCAGCCCCAGCTCCGCCAGTCCCTGCTCGATGCGCCGCTTCGAAATGCCGCCGTCAATCAGGATGTGCGTGGACTCGCTTCCCACATAGTAACAGTTCCCGCTGCTGGATGATGCCAAAGAACAAAAACGCATGAAATTCTCCCTTTCCGAATACTTTCTCTATTGTACCATAGAGAAAAACTCCGTATTGCCATCCTGCACCGGTCATGCCAGAATAAAGAAATCAAAGCCCGCCGCGGCGGGCCTTCTCCGATTTCTTCATTTCTTACGGGAGCTGCCATGAAAATTTCCGTTTCTCCCTCCCTTCTCATCCTTGCAGGAAGCATCCTCTGGGGAACGGGAGGCGTCTTCATCCTCACTGCGGCGCATTACGGCTCCACACCGGAGCTGACCGGATTTCTCCGGATTCTCTTTTCCTTTCTCATCCTTCTGCCGGTGTGTCTGTTCCGCTCCGGCCTGCGCGGTCTTTCCCTGTCTCCGCGGAGCCTCCTTGTCTGCGCTCTGCTGGGGATTCTCTGCCAGGGACTGTACAATATCTTTTACAATGAAGCGGTAACCCGCA